>ERZ779908.25-NODE-25-length-27255-cov-2.22544_pt1 | contig 27255 bp, 18 predicted proteins | sample MGYA00511548_ERZ779908 | MGnify/ENA primary metagenome ERZ779908 (study PRJEB29588, sample SAMEA2154992) | human gut metagenome | biome: human gut; feature: human-associated habitat; material: faeces | place: Denmark | collected 2008/2010 ...
CAGTACGCCTGCCAGGCAGCCCATCGGAATGTATTGCGCCAGCGGCATCAGCAGCAGAAGAATCAGGAGCAGCACCACCGCATGTACTATACCGGCCACGGGCGATTTGCCGCCGTTGTTGATATTCGCCATTGTGCGGGCAATGGCGCCCGTAGCGGGGATACCGCCGAAAAGGGGAGTAGCCATATTGGCAACGCCCTGAGCTATCAGTTCGGTATTGGAGTCGTGTTTGTCACCGATAACACCGTCGGCTACGGTGGCGGACAGCAAGGACTCTATCGCTCCCAGTACGGCAATCGTGATGGCAACGGGAAACAGGTTTTTAATCGCTTCCCAGTCCAGCGCGGGCATTACGGCATCGGGCAGTTCGGCTTTGATGCTGAAACGGTCGCCGATAGTGTCGATGCAGTCGATGCCGCCATACATCTTCATCAGGTACACGGCTACGGTCACTACGATAATGGCGATGAGCGAGCCTGGAATTTTCTTCGAAAATTTCGGAGTGATGGCAATGATAACGATGCTGGCGATGCTGACAACCGTATTCCACCAGTTGACGGTATCGAAATGACGGAAATAAACCAGCCATTTCCCGATGAAGTCTCCCGGAACTTTCTCTCCGCCGAAATTCAATCCGAATACATCCGCAATCTGGGTGGTGAAGATAGTAACGGCGATACCGCTTGTAAAGCCTACGATAATAGGATAGGGGATAAACTTAATGACTGCCCCCAGTTTGAATACTCCCAGAAGAATGAGGATGACACCCGCCATCAGTGTGGCGACAATCAGCCCGGCCTCTCCGTATTGCTGGATAATGCCGTAGATAATGACGATGAACGCACCGGTAGGGCCGCCGATCCGGAAGCATAGGAAAGCACATAACGCAAAAGCAACAGGGAGATGATAAAACCGGCGATGATTGCCGTGATAATACCTTTCTCGGGCGATACGCCTGATGCAATACCGAACGCAATGGCAAGCGGCAAGGCAACGATACCCACAATGATACCGGCCATCAGGTCTGCCATGAAGAGTTCTTTCGAGTAATTTTTTAAAGCCGTGTATAGCTTTGGCTTGAATTCGAACGCTTTCATTGTATTTTAGAAACTTTGTTTTTACCTGTGAGGGTGTGTCCATCCGATTTGTCGGTGCACCCTCTTTTTTGAAAAGAGATTGCAAATTTAGGTAAAATAATGCAAATGACTATAAGAGCCTGTTTAAATTTTCTCCAAAAAGTATTTTTTCAGCTTCTTTTGAGTTCCTTTCCGGTCTGTTCTTCTCTTTTTATCCGCCACGTAGCTCGCTATATTCCTTATAAACCGGAAAAACGGTCTTAGAAAGAGCCTTCGGAAGAATGATGTTTAAGCAGGTCCGCGTATTCCGCTCTTTTTGCCGATAACCTGTTTCGGGTATGGCAGATGATTGTTTTACGGATGCCCGAACATAAATATGCCGTTTTTTGTTATTACTATCGGATTACTTGTTATGGGTTGGACATTAAAAAAACAGCCTCGTCGGATTTATGAAACGAAATAGATGCTGTCTGTTGAGTGATAGATAAATCCGATGAGGCAAAATGGGGATTATTAAAACTAAATTTGTATTTTTGTACTGTAAATAAAGCAAATACGAACAATCTATACGTAATTATATTAACTAATAAAAAGAATTATGAGCAAGAGTATCAAAGGAACTCAGACAGAAAAGAACCTGCTGACTTCATTCGCCGGCGAGTCACAAGCAAGAATGCGCTACACTTATTTTGCAAGCGTGGCAAAGAAAGAGGGTTACGAGCAAATCTCCGCTATCTTTACCGAAACGGCCGATCAGGAGAAAGAACATGCAAAGCGTATGTTTAAGTTTTTAGAAGGCGGTATGGTAGAAATCACCGCATCTTATCCCGCAGGAGTTATCGGCACTACATTGGAGAATTTGCAGGCTGCCGCTGCAGGCGAGCATGAAGAGTGGTCGTTGGACTATCCTCACTTTGCCGATGTTGCCGAGCAGGAAGGCTTCCCCGAAATAGCCGCCATGTACCGTAATATTTCCATTGCTGAAAAAGGACACGAAGAACGCTACCGTGCTTTTATCCAAAACATCGAAACCGCTTCTGTTTTCGCCAAGGAAGGCGAAGTGGTATGGCAGTGCCGTAACTGCGGTTTCATCTACACAGGCAAGGAAGCTCCTCAGGTGTGTCCGGCTTGTTTGCATCCGCAGGCTTACTTCGAGGTGAAGAAGGAAAACTATTGATAACCGGTACATCTGTCCAAATACCGGATTCAGGCGCGGATTATACGAAAGCATACGGCATATTTTGTCCGTTATATTCGTATAATCCGCGCCTTTTTCATATCTTCTCTGCAACTTGTATTCCGGTTCATTCGGCGACCGGTTTTCGGCCGCTTTTTATCTGTAATATTATTTCTTTAGTACTACGGAAAGCGCTTCATAGGCTTTGGAAGCATCTTGAATCTGAAGCAGTTTTTCCCAATTGGCAGCCGGTTCTGTCTTATGATTATATCGTTTGAGGATATTCAATATAAGTTTGCCGTTTTCTGTAACAGCTTTTGCAATGAAAGCACCACATTCGTTTTCTACTTTTACATTTAACTTCTCTACTCCTTCGGGAGCCGCTTTGTACCCTTCCGGAAGATTTACAGTGATATTCCATTGGAAAGTGCGGGGAGCGGACATATAAATGTCGGCGGAGCGTTTACGTTCCTTACCTTCAATCTGCGTCTGCTCACCTATGAGTCTGCCTGCGGAAAGCACGTAATTAGGTCCTGCTTTTCGGATATAGCCATCCATTGTATAACGAACGTTATAAATAAAGGCTGCGCTGTCCGGACGATTACCCAAACATTGCATCTGATAGCCGAGCAACTCTTTGGCATTTTCGCCGTGGTAGAAGTCTATTTCCCATTTATAATCTTCCTTTTCTTGTTCGCGGCCCTTTCGGAATGCTTCTCGAAGATCATCCGCGTATTTCTTGCCTACTTCTTCGGCAAACTCCTTATCAATGCTAAGCAGGAGCCGATAGGCTGCATCCACATCTTCCAGCTTAACCAATGCAGACTGCATGTATTCTTTTTGTGTTCCGGTGCGGTATTCGTTCCGGCTGACGGTGAGCAGCGTATTGTCGATGTCGGCCTGTATGGTAGTGATGTTTTGGTTATCATCGGCTGTACCTGCTGGCAGATTGAAATGTTCCCGCTCGGCCTTTGTCTTCAGCTTCTTGGCTTTCTTCTTATCCGGTTCCAGGATGGCTTGTCTGCCTTGATAACGGGCAGGAATTTCATGGGGAATAAGGTAGGCTGTAGGCGGGAGGTAGTATTTCTGACTTTCCGGAAGTGCAAGAAGCCAGGTGGTGTTGCGGTAATTCGTCAATTTGTCAAGCGGTTCTTTGTCTTCGTTGGTAACCATTCCAAACAGATTGGGAACATCCACCCAATCCAGCAATCCCTGAAAATAGATGATGAACAGCTCGTTGTTGCAATCACTTTTAATGTCCGATAACAATGCAAAACGATAGTAATTGTAGATGAAATCTGCTTTTTTTTCGTCTGTCCAGTCTTTTTTCTTTATTTGCTTTACGTTGCGGAGAAGCCGGATACCTTTCTTGGGGCTACTTAAACCGCCATATCCGCTATATTTTTGAGCTTGCTTTATAAATTCCCAGTCGTCTTCCTGTATGGCAGCCGCATCAGGATTGGATTGTAGTCCTTTTTCTGTGGTGCTTTTTGGAATATAGGTGTATTTTTTCATCTTGCTATTGGTGATGTACATCAATGTCATTGGAGTTTGCTGCATAGGGTTGTACCATAAGTCGGGTTCGGTTTGTTCTATATCCTTTACAGCCACATCAAGCAGGATGTTTCCGTTTTCGTCTTTGCTTTGTTTAAAGTCCGGTGCGCCGTTCAGAGTACGGTACTGGGTAGTAAGTTTGTCATCTATCTCGCAATGTACCGTATAGGAAAGCATCGGGTGGCTTTGGCGAAACCGGAAGACGAACGGGTCGAGATTGTGGTTTTCCAATGAAGTGTAGTTGAAGAAGAAAATATCTACCTTATCACCGATTTCCAGTCCGGGTACGGCAAGTTTCTGAAGTTGTTCCTGGTCTTTCTTGCCTTCGGTGGCTGTCATGTATTCGTCGGTGCTTATTTCGTTTACGGTACCGTCCGGTTTGATGATGCGCACGCCCAGTACTTGCTGGTAGTTTTCGTCGTACCGCCAGTCTTTTTTACGTATTTCCGCTTTATAATCAAATTCGGAGAACTCTTTCAAAGCGGCTTTATCGTTAATTTGCACAAGCATACGGTATAAGTCGCGACAATTTACTTCACGGTCGATATAATGAAATCCTCCGAGGAAGGCGCCGACGTTGAATCGGGTCTTTTTGGTGATTTCCAACCGGCTGTGTGCTGCCAGAATGACGGCTGACTCATCTTTATATTTATCGGGAATAGCCGTGTTGGTAAATTCGGGCAGTTTCAATGCCCAGACTTCTTTTCTCGTTTCCTCTGCAAAGAGTTTGTATTTCTCTTTGTCATCGGCATTGGCATTAGGGGTGGTTAATAAAAGTGCCAACACCCCCATCAGGAATAACATGTTCTGTTTCATTATTATTGTTTTTTGAGGATGATTTGTTCGTGGGATGCATCAGCCCATTTCCGCAAGTGTGTATTCCAGGTTGCAATTTCGTTGCGGGGAATACGTTTTTCGGTTATCTCCATTACTTTCCGGAAAATGATTTTGTTTCTTTCTGTTTTGTAAGAGCAACAGAGTATACCTTGCGGCGTATGGATTGAGATGCCTTTGGGGCAATAAGAAAGTACGTAGCCTGCGGGTATTTCCAGTTCTGTGTGGCGTACGATGCGGCAACGGAGCGGGAGCTCGTAATCATGGATGCGTTTGGCGGTGTCTATCGGTTGGTCAAACAGGTCATTGTGAAGGTCCAGCTCTATGTAAAACTCGTTATCGGCTATTTGTACAGCACTGCTGTTTATTACTTCTCCGGTCAGAGCAGCCCATTCCTGTTGAGGTTCCTGCTGTATCCAACTGACCGAATTAATCTGATAATTGTGATTATCTCCGGTCAGGATACGGGAAAGATACTCTTTCCGACCGCTTTTATCGTTTTCATGGTAGGCTGTGAGGAAAAATTCTTTCATGTCTCCACTCCAACTACGGGTTGCATTGCCCTGCAATACTTTGTTCGCTTGTTTGTCGGATAGGCTACAGATATAGGACAAACTGTCTATAGATGCACTGCTGTTCAGCATGGGCAATGTGTGCACGATACAGTTTTCTCCATTTTCTATTACAGCTTCCCTTCCTTGTATGCTTTCGGGTATGAATTCCGCGTTTATATATTCGTTGGTGGCATCCAGATAATAGGTTTTTCCCCGGTAGATAAGGCTGCATATCATGTGATTGACGGATGCAAGTGTAGCTATTTCGCTCATCCGGTAGGGGATGTCTACAGTGCCTATATCGGTAAGGCGGGCATCAAAACCTTGTGCTTTCAGCAATGTACGGAGCAAGATTGCCATTCCTTTGCAGTCGCCGTACCGTTTACGCAACACTTCTGCGGGAGTATCGGGTTTGTGTCCCAATATACCTGCTTCAAAAGCGATATAACGGATATTTTGTTGTACCCAGGCATATGTGTTACGTATTTTTTCCATGTCCGTACGGCAGCCTTCGGTGATTTCTGCTAATAGACTGTCGAGTTCGGGTATGTTGCAGTCTACTTGTGCCAGTCCGTTAGACCACCGGTACATATCGTGAACATCTTTAAATGAGCCGGTTATCAGTATGTGCGGGTATATTTTACCCGATGCCGGCATATGTTTTTCGTCTTTCATGGCCGGCATGTCCGTCACGGTATAAGTGAATAAGGAGTCTCCGGCACTGTTGATGCCGCGTTCACAGTGAATAGAAGGAGTAAAATTCCTTTCTGTCAACCGGAAATGGGAGAGGGATTGCGGAATGATGAATGTTATTTGCTTTGTTTTTATAAAATAATCCTCACCCAAATAGATTCGTGTAAAATAATGCAGGTCATGAAAAGTACGTTTAAACGTAACTTCCGTCTTTTTTCCTTTACGGTCAAGATTGATGTTGAAGAAGCAAACCTTGCTGTCGTCGAAGAAGACATTTTCCGGCGTGATGCTTTTATATTCTGCCTTTCCTCCGCCTTTGGCGGAAGCTCCGTCCAATGAAATGAATTCTCCGTAGTAGGTGTAGGGTTGCAATGCAGTTCCCATTCTTGTGGCTTCATAGGATGTTTCTTTTCTGTTGCGTACGGTAGGAATACCGTCTTCTTCCATAAAGATATAGGAGTCGCTGCATTGTGTAATGACAATGTTGTCATCAAGTGTTTGTCCGTGTAAGTTGCAAACGTACAAGCACAAAAGTATACATGTATAGATACAACTGCTTTTCATGTCAGTCTGCTATAAGATTAGATAATAGGTATTTACAAAGATAGCAGTTTGTAATATTTTGACAAAAATAAATATATTAAAATTGCAATTTCTTGCCTTGAAGCAAGAAATTAATCTTTTTATCCGAAAGTTATTTCCCGTCGGATGCGGCTTAAGGTATATGGAGAGATATTCAAGAAAGAAGCGATTTCCTTCAGACTTATCTGGTGAACGATGTCGGGACATCTTCTCAATAATTCTTGATAGCGTATTCTAGGAGAATTCGGATATAGACTCAATAGCCGGTGATAAGTCATACAGAACAGGTTTTCTGCAATCTTACGGCCTAATAACTGGTTTTGCTGGCTTGCTGCCCAAAATGCTTCCAATTGGTTATAAGATAATTGATAGACGGTACTCGCCTTGATTGCTTCCGTATAAACAATGGCGGGTGTCTGTTTTGTGAATGACTCATAGTCTACCACAAAATCCTTTTCAAAACTGTAGCCAATGATATGTTTGTCTTCTTCCGTATCAAGGTAGAAGTAACGGAAACCTCCTTGGGAGATATAGGCAATGTTATGGCACACTTCACTTGCCTGACAAAAGAACTCTCCTTTCTTGTAAAGACGTTTTTTCCCGTTTTGCAGGAAATGTTTAATCAAAGGAGAAAGTTCCAAAAAGTTCAGATACTCGTTGAAGTGTGCCATAACCGTTTATTTCTGCGGATGCGGATAGTCTATCGTATAGTGCAGTCCGCGGCTTTCCTTGCGCTCCATGGCCTGGCGGGTAATCAGGTATCCTACGTTAATCATGTTGCGCAGTTCGCAAAGCTCGCGGGTGGCCTTGCTGCTCTTGAACAGTTTTTCCGTCTCCTCGTAAAGAATATCCAGGCGGTTCCATGCGCGGGTCAGGCGGGTGTTGCTGCGGACGATGCCTACGTAGGATTCCATAATCTGGTTCACTTCCTTCATGCTTTGCGTAATGAGCACACGCTCTTCGTTGGAGATGGTTCCCTCGTCGTTCCATTCGGGGATGTCTTCGTTGAAATCATAACGTTCCAGTACGCTCAACGCATGCTTGGCGGCTGCATCGGCATAAACTACCGCTTCAATCAATGAGTTGGAAGCCAGGCGGTTGCCGCCGTGAAGACCGGGGCCGATGGCATACAGGCGGCGGATGCTGGACTGTCCGTCCAGGTCTACCTTGATACCGCCGCAGAGATAGTGTGCCGCAGGGGCTACCGGAATGTAGTCTTTCGTAATGTCGATGCCTATGCTGAGGCATTTCTTATAGATATTCGGGAAGTGTTTCTTGGTTTCTTCGGGGTCTTTGTGGGTGACATCCAGGTACACATGCTCGTCGCCGCGCTGCTTCATCTCGTTGTCGATGGCACGTGCCACGATGTCGCGCGGGGCGAGTGAAAGACGCGGGTCGTACTTCTGCATGAATTCCTTGCCGTCCATGGTACGGAGCACGCCGCCGTAGCCGCGCATGGCTTCCGTTATCAGGGCGGTCGCCCGGATGATAGAGGGCGGTGGGGTGGAACTGGATAAACTCCATGTCCTTCACGGCGCCTTTGGCACGGTAGACCATGGCGATGCCGTCGCCCGTGGCCACCAGCGGGTTGGTGGTGTTGCGGTATACAGCTTCGCAACCGCCCGTAGCCATGATGGTTACTTTGGAGAGGAACGTATCCACCTCTCCGGTATTTTCGTTCAGCACATAGGCGCCATAGCATTTGATGCCCGGAGTATAGCGGGTGACGATAATGCCCAAGTGGTGCTGCGTAATGATTTCCACCGCAAAGAAATTGGTAAATACGGTGATGTTGGGGTGCTGCTTCACGGCTTCAATCAGGCTTTCCTGTATTTCCGCACCCGTATTGTCCTTGTGGTGCAGGATGCGGAATTCCGAGTGTCCGCCTTCTTTGTGCAGGTCGAATTCTCCGTTATCTTTTTTGTCGAAATTCACTCCCCATTTAATGAGTTCACTGATTTGTCCTGGAGCATTGCGCACTACCTTTTCTACGGCTGCACGGTCGCTTATCCAGTCTCCGGCAATCATGGTGTCTTCGATATGCTTGTCGAAATTGTCTACCGCCAGATTGGTGACGGAGGCTATCCCGCCTTGTGCGAAATAAGTGTTTGCCTCTTCCAGGCCGGCCTTGCAGATGAGGGCTACTGTTCCTTTATGCGCCACTTTCAGCGCAAAACTCATACCGGCAATTCCGGAGCCGATAACGAGGAAATCGAACTTTCTTACCATAGTTTCGTGTATTTAACACCGCAAAACTACAAAATAAGTACGTTCCTTGTCTCCCTTATGGGCATTAATTCGTAAAAATACCTACCTTAGCGGCAAAAACCGGATAAAATGAATCGAATTTTTCATGCGCGTATCGCTGCCGGACAGTATTTGTTTGTTGCTTTGGCAGGTGCAATAGCCGTTTACGGCCTTTGGGAAAAGCAAATTCTCATCGCTGTCCTTTTTATGCTTCTGCTGGTTGTCAGTATCGAGAAGTTGATTCATACTACCTATACCGTTACTGCCGACAATAAACTGTTGCTGTTTTTCGGCCGGTTTTCACGGGGGAAGGAAATCCTGCTGAAGGATATTACGTCGGTAGAGCGCACTTCCTCCATGCAGATAGGCGGATTTGCCGTTATGCGCTATGTTCTGGTGAGGTATGGCGAGGGTAAGTGTGCAGCGCTTCTTCCCGTCAAAGAGGAAGAGTTTATCCGCCTGCTTGAGCAGCGTATGTCGCAATAAGATGATAATTATGTAAGGCATTACGCTTTTTTTTCTGAATTTCTTGTCGTATCTTGCATGCAGAAATCCATAAATGTAAGAACTATGAAATATCAAGTTGCCATTATCGGCGGCGGTCCTGCGGGATATACGGCTGCGGAAACAGCCGGAAAGGCCGGTTTGAGTGTTGTGCTTTTTGAAAAGCGGAATCTTGGCGGAGTGTGTCTGAACGAAGGGTGTATTCCTACCAAGACTTTATTGTACTCTGCAAAAACGTATGACAATGCATGCCACGCATCCAAATACGCGGTCAGCGTGTCGGAAGTTTCGTTTGATTTGTCCAAGATTATAGCACGCAAGCAGAAGATTGTGCGGAAACTGGTGTTGGGTGTCAAAGGAAAACTGACTGCCGGCAATGTAACCATCGTGACCGGCGAGGCTTCCGTCATAGATAAGAATCATGTTCTGTGCGGTGACGAAACTTATGAATGCGATAATCTATTGCTCTGCACAGGTTCGGAAACATTTATTCCGCCCATTCCCGGAGTGGATACGGTGCCTTACTGGACGCATCGCGATGCGTTGGACAATAAGGAGCTTCCAAAGTCGCTGGCCATTATCGGCGGTGGGGTAATCGGTATGGAGTTTGCCTCATTCTTCAACAGTCTGGGGGTAGAGGTCACTGTCATCGAGATGCTGGACGAGATATTGGGCGGAATGGACAAGGAGCTGTCGGCCATGCTTCGTGCGGAGTATGCCAAGCGCGGCATTAAATTCATGCTGGACACAAAGGTGGTGGCACTGTCCGAAGTTGCGTCCGGAAATGGAGACACGCAGCAGATACAGGTAAATTATGAAAATGCCGAAGGTGCGGGTTGTGTAATTGCGGAAAGATTATTGATGAGCGTCGGCCGCCGTCCCGTAACGAAAGGCTTCGGATTGGAGAACCTGAATTTAGATAAAACGGCGCGCGGAAATATACAGGTGGACGGACAGATGCAGACTTCCGTTCCGGGGGTATATGCCTGCGGGGATTTAACCGGATTTTCTTTACTGGCCCATACTGCTGTGCGCGAGGCGGAAGTGGCGGTACATGCCGTACTGGGGAAGAAAGACTGTATGAGTTACAGGGCTATTCCCGGTGTAGTATATACCAATCCTGAGATTGCGGGCGTGGGAGATACGGAAGAGGCCTTGCAAAGAAAGGGTATTCCTTATCGTGCCGTCAAGCTGCCTATGGCTTATTCCGGTCGATTTGTCGCGGAGAATGAGGGCATTAACGGTATGTGCAAGTTGTTGCTGGCGGAAGATGATACCGTTTTGGGAGCACATGTGCTGGGCAATCCGGCTTCGGAGATTATCACGCTGGCCGGTATGGCTGTCGAACTCAAACTGACGGCCTCGGAATGGAAAAAGATGGTATTCCCGCATCCTACGGTAGGCGAAATCTTTAAGGAAGCGCTTTGATAGACAAAATACGGGGTGTTATGAAAATCGTGAAGCTGATGACTTGCGATTCTGCGGCGGTTATCGTTTCTTTGTTGTCCGGTTGCCGGAAACAGCCGGATAACAGAGAAACTGAATGATAGCTTGTAAGAAGATGAGAAAATATTGTTTATTCCCGATTGTATTGATTTTGACGTTTATTCCCTGTGTATTGCCTGCACAGGGAATATCACCTGAAACAAACTCTTTGTCTTCGCAACTGGATACATTGATAAAGTATCAATTGCCCGCAGGCTCCAATGTATCTGTTTCAGCATACGACCTGACCGCCAATAAGGTTCTGTATGATTATCAGGCGGATAAACTTTCCCGTCCGGCCTCTACGATGAAGCTGCTGACTACGATTACGGCGCTTGCGCGTCCTGAGGCGGACGAGCCTTTCCGTACGGAAGTCTGGTATAAGGGAGTGATTGAGCGTGATACGCTGAAAGGGGATATATACGTTGTCGGCGGCTTCGACCCCGAGTTTGACGACGAGGCGCTGGATTCTTGGGTCGGCAGCGTGGCGCGGCTGCCTTTCTCTGTGGTTCAAGGCAGGATATATGGCGATGTTTCCATGAAAGACTCCCTGTATTGGGGAAGCGGCTGGCTGTGGGACGATACGCCCCATTCTTTTCAGCCGTACCTGTCGCCGCTGATGCTCGATAAAGGAGTGGTTACGGTGACCGCTTTTCCCGGTGCACAAGGTGATACGGCACGTTTGGAATGTACGCCCGTTTCGTCTTATTACACGCTGGCCAATACAACGAAAACCCGTACCCCCTCTGCCGGACGTTTCCGCGTATCCCGCAACTGGCTGGAGAACGGCAATGAACTGGCGGTATCGGGTAATGTGGACGGGAGGCGTACCGGTACGGTGAATATCTACTCTTCGCAGGATTTCTTTATGCACACCTTCCTGGAGCGTTTACGGGCAAAAGGCATTCATTGTCTGTCGGATTATTCTTTCCGCGAGTTTCAAAAAGACAGCGTTTCAGTGCGAATGGCATCTTATAGCACTTCTGTACAGGCGGTAGTCAACCGGATAATGAAGGAGAGCGATAATCTGAATGCAGAAGCTCTGTTATGCCGTTTGGGTGCACAGTTTACGGGCGGCAGGCATGTTTCGGCTGCGGACGGGCTTTCGGCTGTCCGTCAGTTAATCGGAAAGCTGGGTTATCTCCCCGACCGCTATAATCTGGCAGACGGTTGCGGGCTTTCCAACTATAACTACATCTCCTCTGAACTTTTAGTCGCTTTCTTGAAATTTGCTTATTCACGCACGGATGTGTTTCAGAAACTGTATAAGGCGTTGCCTATCGGAGGAGTGGACGGAACACTGAAGAACCGTATGAGGAAAGGGACGCCTTCTTATAAGAATGTGCATGCCAAAACCGGTTCTTTTACGGCTATAAACTGCCTGGCTGGTTATTTGAAGGCGAATAACGGACACCACATTGCTTTTGCCATTATGAATCAGAATGTGCTTTCCGGCAGGGAGGCGCGTAAATTCCAGGATGCAGTCTGTGACATGTTTATCCGATGAATGGCCGGTTGGTGTGAACTTTATTTTTCAGGCACGGAATTACGCAGGTTGCACGGATTTTTTCAGTTTAATCCATGCTGCACTTTTCATCCGTGCAATCCGCGTAATCCCGTGCCTGAAAGGTCTTTTTAACGGAAGGAACTGTCTTTATTTATACTGTGCCCAGTCCACATTCTTCATATCCCCGCTTTTTGCCAGTTCGGCGTGCATAGCCAGAGCGGCACGCATGGAGTGAGGAGTCTGCGCTTTGCCGTCGGTCAGTTTCAGATAATCCCACAGGATATTCTTGTAGTCCGGATGAACACAGTTCTCGATGATTGCCTGTGCACGTTCTTTCGGGCTCTTGCCGCGCAGGTCGGCAACACCTTGTTCGGTAACGATGATGTTGACATCATGCTCGCTGTGGTCCACATGGGAAACCATCGGTACGATGGCGCTGATTTTGCCTTCTTTGGCTACGGACGGGCAGGTGAAGATGGAGATGTAGGCGTTACGTGTAAAGTCGCCCGAACCGCCGATACCGTTCATCATCTTCGTACCGCCGATATGGGTGGAGTTTACGTTTCCGTAGAGGTCGGCTTCGATGGCCGTGTTGATGGAGATAATACCTAAACGGCGCACCACTTCGGGACTGTTGGATATTTCCGACGGGCGGAGAACCAGCTTGTCGCGGAAGAAGTCCATATCCTCGTATATACCGTTCAGGCAGTCGTTGGTTACGGTCAGTGAGCAGGCGCTGCCAAACTTCACGCGGCCTTCGCGAATCAGTCCGATAACGGAGTTCTGGATAACCTCTGTGTACATCTCGAATGCCGGAATCGTCTTGTCACGTCCCAAAGCACCTAATACTGCGTTGGCGATGTTGCCTACGCCCGACTGTAACGGGAGGAAGGTGGAAGGGATGATACCGCGTTTCATATCTGCGGCAAGGAAGTCGGCTACGTTCTGTCCGATTTTGTCGGTCAGCGGGTCGGCAGCGGCGAAAGAGCGGGCTTCGTCCGGCCAGTTGGTTTCCACGATGCCCACAATCTTTTTCGGGTCTACCTGGATGTAAGGCTGTCCGATACGGTCGCTCGGCTTGAAGATAGGTATTTCGCGGCGGTAAGGCGGGTCGAGCGGTTCGTAGACGTCGTGCAGGCCCATGGCGTTTTTGCTGTGTGCTGCATTCAGCTCTATGATAATCTGGTCGGCAAGGCGGCAGATAGTGGGAGCGATACCTCCGGCAGCAGTCAGGTAGATTTTACCGTCGGGAGTCACCTCGCAGGCTTCGATGATGGCGACATTTACTTTTCCCATGAAACCGTAGCGTACTTCTTGCGCCATTTGCGACAAATGGATATCATTGTAGGCAATCTCGCCGTTGTTCACCGCTTTGCGGAAATCGGGGTTGGTTGTGTAAGGAGCACGGTAGCGGATAGCTTTGACGCGTGAGAGGACACCGTCACAGGAGTCGCCGGTTGAAGCTCCTGTAAAAATGCCTACCTGGAAAGGGTTTCCTTTGGCATGTTCCGCTTCTGCTATTTTTGCCAGTTCAGCCGTAACGGCTTTGGCTGTGCCTGCGGGAGTAAATCCGCTCAGGCCGATATTGTAGCCATGTTTAATCAGGCTTGCAGCTTCTGCTGCTGAAATGTAATTAAATGCCATAATGTTATAGTTATTTTTTCGTGTAAGGAATCAACTTATTTTCAATCGCATTAATACTTTCGTTGTAATATCTCTCCCCAGATGATGGCTTTGCGTGCCTCTTCTGCCGAGTGTATTTCAAATTGGGATGAGGCCTCGGTGGGTTCGGGAGACATATTGTCGGTGTTTGGACAGACGGGAGGTTGTTTGGGAGCGGACTTATGTTTCTTTGCGGCTTTCTTTCGCGGCGCGCTTACTTCCGGTCCGGGGTTTTCGGGGTTATATCCGTCATAGGGTACGCCGTTCCAATTTTCCGGAAAAGGACTTTCTGCATCAGGCATAGGCATGGCGGGCCCGTTGCCGGTACTGGTTTTCGCTTCTTTCCTGGCCTGTCTTACGAAGCCGATAGCAATGATGCCTATCACGAACAGAAATTTGAAGATGTCTTCCATAAGTCTTTCTTTGTTTTTTACATCGCCAAAGGTAATTATTTAATCTGATTGTAACCAATAAATTGGCATTAAAAAAGGGCAGCTTCACAGCTCCCCTTATTTTTTTTAACCTAAACCTTAACTATGAAAAAATCTAATGTTTCTTTCATTTCACAAAAATGGAAATTTATTCTAATAATGCCAAATTAACACTCGGAAAATGTTTAGTCACTTAACATTAATTAGTAGAAATCTGTCAATTAGAGGAAGTTAAGTGTTATTTTTCCACAGTTTCACTGCTTTATTGAACGTGAAGATGTATCTTTGCGGCGAAACTAAAAAAATAAGAAACAATGGAAAATATGACGGGAGCAGACTTTAAATCTGCAACTGCTGATGACAACAGAAAGTTGTTCATCGAGACGTACGGCTGCCAGATGAATGTGGCAGACAGTGAAGTGATAGCCTCTGTGATGCAGATGGCGGGGTATTCGGTAGCCGATACACTGGAAGAGGCGGATGCGGTATTCATGAATACCTGTTCTATCCGCGACAATGCCGAACAGAAAATTTTAAACCGGCTGGAGTTTTTTCATTCGCTCAAGAAGAAAAAGAAGAATCTGATTGTCGGTGTGTTGGGATGTATGGCGGAACGTGTCAAGGACGACCTGATTACAAACCACCATGTCGACTTGGTGGTGGGGCCGGATGCTTATCTCAGCCTGCCCGATTTGATTGCGGCTGTGGAAGCCGGTGAGAAAGCCATTAACGTGGAGCTGTCCACAACGGAGACCTACCGCGATGTGATACCTTCGCGTATCTGCGGCAACCACATCTCCGGCTTTGTCTCCATCATGCGCGGTTGCAATAACTTCTGTACCTACTGCATCGTCCCCTATACGCGCGGACGGGAACGCAGCCGTGATGTGGAAAGTATCTTGAATGAAGTGGCGGATTTGGTGGCTAAAGGCTATAAGGAAGTGACCCTGCTGGGGCAGAATGTCAACTCGTACCGTTTTGAGAAGGCGGACGGGGAGGTTGTCACTTTCCCTATGCTGTTGCGCACCGTAGCAGAGTCTGCACCGGGCGTACGCATCCGCTTCACTACTTCGCACCCCAAGGATATGAGCGATGAAACCCTGCAGGTTATTGCGGAAGTGCCCAATGTGTGCAAGCATATCCACCTGCCCGTGCAGAGCGGAAGCAGCCGTATCCTGAAACTGATGAACCGTAAGTATACCCGTGAATGGTATCTGGAGCGTGTAGATGCTATCCGCCGTATCATTCCCGACTGCGGTTTGTCTACGGATATATTTTCCGGTTTCCATTCCGAGACGGAAGAAGACCACCGGCTTTCCCTTTCCCTGATGGAAGAATGCGGTTATGATGCCGCCTTTATGTTCAAGTATTCCGAGCGTCCGGGTACGTATGCCAGCAAGCATTTACCGGATGATGTGCCGGAAGAGGTGAAGATCCGCCGTCTGAATGAAATCATCGCTTTGCAGAATCGCCTTTCTGCCGAAGCCAACGCCCGCTGCGTGGGTAAAACCTACGAAGTATTGGTGGAGGGAGTGTCCAAGCGTTCGCGCGACCAGCTCTTCGGACGTACCGAGCAGAATCGGGTAGTGGTTTTCGATAGGGGTACGCATCGCGTGGGCGATTTTGTGAACGTGAAAATCACGGAAAGCAGTTCGGCAACGCTGAAAGGAAAAGAAGTGTGATTTTGCGGTAATATTGCCGGTAATTTTACCGGTAATATTACGGCAAGTGATATATATATAATATATATATAAATATAATAATACCAGTCAGTATAAATACTGATCGGTTTGAAGCGTAAAAAACGCAATTTTACTATCCTGCAAGGTCCGTTTCCGGAATGCCGCGGGTTTGCTTCCGAAATACCGTGAGTTTACTCCCGAAATGCCGTGTGTTTGTCATGAAAACGCCCGGCATTTGTGTTTGAAATGCCTGGCATTTCAGGAGCAAACTCACGGCATTTTCTTTTTAAATAATTCACTTTTCAAAAACAAACTACAGGTTATTCATTTTTAGATATTTCGATTGACGCTATCTTTATTGTTAAATGGATTTTTTATTATTGATGCTCTGTTTTTTTACTTGATATTTCTAACCTGAATAGTTGTTGTTTTTATCCTATTCTTTTTATTTTCTTGTTTATTTCCCGTTGGGTCTATAATGGGAAGGGTTTATATTTGACATTATATTTTCATATTATTGTCATATTTTTGGTAAAAAAGGACTTTTTTACTGTATGCTATGCAGATTTTGTTCCGGGTCTTTATTTATGTGTATTTTATTTTATAATTTTATGCACTTATTTTAAAAAAACAGAAAACAGTTCAATAAAAACAATTGTAAGATATTTAATATTTTTCAGTATGACAATTAAAAGTGCAATCGGATTTCTATCCTTGTTTATCGTTCTTCAGGCTTGTGAAAGTAAATTTGCTGAATTGCCGCAGGGTAATCAGGCTGCGGAAGCCACATTTACATCTGTCATAGATGACAGGGTGATGTCGAGAGCGGTCAATGCTTCGTGGGAAGCGAATGATGTGATCGGTCTTTTTATGCTCGACAATGCCAATAAAAAGGTCCTTAAAGCCAATGCAGCGTATGTCACCGCACGGGGTGACGGCAATTTCGTGGGAAAAGCGGGCAATGCCGTTTATTATCCGGAAGACGGAACGGCGGTGGATTTCATTGCTTATTATCCGTATGATGAGCAAGTGACGGACCATACCCGGTATGTCCTTGACGTGACAGACCAGAGCCGTCAGCAGGATATTGACCTGATGACAGCTGTTAACCTGACAGGCAGGACTGCGACATCCCCTACCGGCAATCTTCAATTCCGCCATTTGCTGGCAAAACTGGTGCTGAATCTGAGCAGTGCCGACGGCAGTTCGTTAACGGGAATCAAAGCAACGGTGCAGCCACTGATAAGCAAGGCTACCATAGACCTTTCGAAAGAGAGTGATAACATTGAATTGGGAAATGAAAAAAAAGCTGTTTCCATGTGCGTCAATAAAGAGTGTACGCAGGCGGATGCTGTGCTGATACCGCAATCCTTTGAAGGAAAACTGAAAATTACATTATCCGTCAACGGGAAAGATAAGGAGATTGAAACAAATATAGCGGGAAATATTGAGGCAGGAGCAAGGTATACGCTTAATTTGAGAATCAGTAATACAGGGGGAAATACAACGGTAGACCCTGAAGCGCCTAAGTATGCCAAGTGGTTTGAGACGCCGGTTATAACGAAAGCACAGATGGAAAATCATGATTTGATGTATGTTACTCATAATACGGAGCAAAAATATAAGGGTACTGCCCGACCGGATATGGAGGGACAGATGATACGTAATTATAGTATGCTGTATGATAAAAAGATGAAGATGGCACATTGGGTGGCTTATCCTTTGCATCGGTGTTATACCGAGAAAAATGTAGACCGAAAGGATAACTGGGTTTCTGATCCTCTTGTGGGGGAGAATGAATTTCAAGCTGTGGTTTCAAAATCCTATGGTGGGAAGATTTATAGAAGAGGACATCAAATACCGAGTAATGACCGTGTAGCTACCATGGAGATGAATAATCAGACATTTTATTTTACCAATCAGACTCCGCAAAGACAAGACAAATTTAACGGAGCTATTTGGATGAATTTGGAACATAGAATTAATAGTTGGTCTACCGCTTCGGATACAGTTTATGTTGTGACCGGTGCAGTACCGCCTTCAGATGATGCTACTTGGATAAAAGAAAAATCTATAAAGGATAATGATGGCAAGGATATTCCTATTCCGTCCTATTATTTTAAGGCTGTGGCGCGTAAGATAGGCGGCAAGTATCATACGATTGCTTTCTGGATGCAACATAGGGACTATACAGATTCTCAATCCTATATGAAATATGCGGTTTCCGTCAGTGATTTGGAAAAGAATACCGGATTTGAGTTCTTCCCGGGACTTGATGAGAGCACAAAGAGCCAATTGGATTTATCCAAATGGCAATAATCCTACTGTACAAAGGTACTCAATTAAGACAACATAAAAACAAAACCAATCTCAAAAACAAATCATTATGAGAGTCAGTAATTTATTGATTATGGGCGCATTGTCAGCCCTTGTTTTTACGGGATGTACTAACAATGATGACAATAGTGAATGGTTGGACAGTAACAGCGTTACTTTCAATTCCCGCATTGACGGCCTGCAGACCAAAGCTTCCAAAGACGTTTGGAGCAATGGTGATGAAGTAGGTATCTTTATGACGACGCAAACTGCTGAATTTGCCAACAAAAAATATGTTGCATCGGACGGCGGTACGCTTACGGCTGCTCCGGGACAGACATTGAGGTATCCGGAAGAAGGAACGGCAAATTTCATTGCTTATTATCCTTATTCCGCCTCTTTAAACGGTAAGACTTTAGCCGTGTCTGTAGATAATCAGGCAGACCCTGCCAAAGTAGACTTGCTTTATTCTGATAATGCCAAGGCAATTGCTGCCGGAGAGGCTGTAGACCTGGCTTTCAAACATAAACTGAGTCAGATTGTGATTGCTGTCGGTAGCGATGAGACTCTTCCCGATATAAGCGGATTGAAAATCTCTCTTTCCGGAATGAATACACAAGCCGATTTTAATCTGGCTGACGGTACGCTGGCAGCTAAAGAGAGTAAAGCCAATATCGACATGAATGTCAGTGCCGATGGCACTACTGCTGAGGCGATTATCCTGCCTACCACTACACTGGATGGCGTCAAGATGACATTCGTGCTGGACGGTAAGACTTTCGAATGGCCTGTTTCCGTAAATGGTGGTGCCGGTTTTGAGGCCGGATATAAATACACGTACACTGCTACTTTGTCCACGGAAAACGGTAAACCTGCCGTTACTATGGGCGGAGCAAGCATTGAATCGTGGACAGACCAGCCTGGTGGCGATATTAATGTGGACTTTGGTGAAGGTGGCGGTGAGAAGCCGGAAGGAGAAAAGGTGTTGTTGGATGAGAAGTTCGATACAAATGAAGGAGCATTTGCTATAAAGAATCTTGTTATACCCGTAGGAGGTAATCGTGTTTGGGCGTGGGCTGAGTACACAGATAAGGTAACTCAAGAATCGGAGCAATTTATGAAAGCCAGTGCTTTTATTAATAAAGAAAATAAACCTTCCGAAGGGTGGCTGGTTTCTCCCGTGCTTAATTTATCTGCTGCTAAGAAAGCTACTTTAACATTTAGTCATGCTCATAAATACGGAGTGGATAAAGCCAAAGAAATGACGCTTTGGATTGCTGATGAAGGAACGGAAGTTACAACCGATGCTACGGGATGGACTCAAATTGAGATTCCGACTTATGGAACAGGTAATGATTATAACTATGTGACAGCCACTGTAGATTTAAGTGCATATACAGGAAAGAATAAGCAAATAGCTTTCAGATATATAAGTACTGCTGATGGTGCTCCTACTTGGCAAATAGATGAAGTGAAAGTGGTAGCTGATGGTGAAGGTGGAGGCACTGTTGAACCAGAGCCGGAACCGGAACCCGGTGAAGGAACCGTTTTGTTCTCTGAAGGATTCGGAACGCCTCAAAAAGGTAATCATTGGCCTTCTGTAGATGTCTATAAGGGATGGGAAAATGCTAATCTCGTGTTTACCGACCCATTAATGTCAGGATCTTATAGTAATGCAAGCGTACGTTCTACAAGTACATTAGATGGTCATGTATGGTTTGCAGCAGGAAAAAACAGTGCATTGAAGATAGAGGGTTTTGCAACTGATTATACAGGTCTAAAATTAGAATATGAAATAACTGCTAATGGGGCAGGAAATCAAAATATTATTAAGGTTTTAACAGATAAGGGTGATGTAGATGTACCCGATATGCCTATTGTTGAGCAAAATAAGTACCAATCTGTTACATTGGCAATACCTGATGGGGCTTCTTATATTCAGTTTACCAGTGAAGAATCAACTAATACCTCTGGTTATCGTATTGATAATGTTAGTCTGACAGGTATCGCAAAATGATATTTTATTAGTATTGCTTGAAGTAAGCGATTAATTCACATTGTTGTGTGGGTGTGTTAAAATACCGATAATTTTTTACATTCGGTCATTCAGAGAATCTTCACTCTATTCAGAATGATAGGATATAAGGTTTATCAGACTTTCGGCACACCCACAAATTATGATTTAAATCACTCATTATTATACCCCAATTAACGTATGAAACTAAAATTACTGTTCTTCATTACATTCTTCTTCCCCTGTCTCGCCTTTGCTCAAAGTGCAGGTACGGTGAAAGGCAGTGTAGTCGGAGCAGTGAGCAATGAGCCTGTACCCGGAGTCATCGTCACTCTGACCGGGCAGGACAGACAGGTTACTACCGATGCAAACGGTAATTTCATTCTCCGTAATTTGCAGCCGGGAAGCCATGTCATACAGCTCAACTCCGTATTGATTACTCCGAAGAGTGTAACCATTGAAGTGGAAAAACTGGGCGTTACAGAACTCGAGCCCATTAAGGTGACCGAGCTGAATGCCACCGAAGACATCTCCATGATTGGCGTGATAGACGCAGGCATGGTGGATGACGATGTAGAGAACGCTTCGCAGGATGTGAGCTCCACCGTAATCCTCTCTAACGATGTCTTTCTGAACCGCGCCGCTTACCAGTTGTCGCCCGCCCGTTTCTCGCCGCGCGGCTATACCGGTTCGCAGGAACTGAAATACATTAACGGCGTGGAGTTTAATGACCAGAACCGCGGAGTGTTTAATTATGCCTCTGTTGGAGCATTGAATGACATGACCCGCAACGGTGACGTAACCAACTTCACCGCACCCTCTACCTTTACTTTCGGAGCACTGGGCGGTGCCGAAAATATAAATATGCGTGCATCGTCCTATACTCCCGGCGGCAAGGCTACCGTGAGCTATACCAACCGTAACTACTACCTGCGGGGCATGTTTACCTATTCCACCGGACTCAACGAAAAAGGATGGGCGTTTACCGCATCGGCAGGTGGCCGCTATTCGCACGAGGGAAACATAGACGGTACGTTTTACAACAACCTGGCTCTTGCTTTCTCTGCCGAGAAGCAGTGGCAGGGCGGCAAGCACAGCCTTTCGATGACCGCTTTCGTATCGCCCGTACAGCGCGGACAGCAAGGTAACTCATACCGTGAGGTCTACGAGCTGACCGACAATTACCTTTACAATCCTAATTGGGGATACCAGAACGGCAAGAAACGCAATGCGAAAGTAGTGACCGCATTCGACCCGACCGCCGTTATCTCGCATATCTGGAAGATAGACGATACTACAACGCTCACCACCGGTGTGGGTGCGCATTATGCACGCTATGGCAATACGGCGCTGAACTGGTATAACGCTCCCGACCCGCGTCCCGACTACTATCGCTACCTGCCCTCTTATTTTGAAGACGAGGATATGCAGATGCAGTACCGTGACTTATGGCGTAGCGGACGTCCCGATTTCACCCAGATAAACTGGGACAACCTTTATCTAGCCAATGCCAATAACCTGCGTGCCGGTAACGGTGCTGCCGTATATATGGTGGAAGAGCGTCGCAGTGACCTGTTGGAGACCTCGTTCAACTCCACACTGAACAAGCAGTTTAACCGTCATCTGGGTTTGACGGCGGGAGTAGGGGCGCGCTTTACGCAGTCGCGCCAGTTCAAGACGGTAGACGACCTGCTGGGCAGCAACTATGTGCTGGATATCGACAAGTTTGCCGAACGCGATTTTTCGGGCGACCACGACAAGTTGCAGAACGACTTGAACCGTCCGGACCGTAAAGTGTATAAGGACGGTATCTTCGGTTACAATTTCAATCTGAACATCTACTCGGCAAATGCCTGGGCGGTGAACCGCTATACTTCGCGGCACTGGGACTACTACTATGGAGCCAAGCTGACTTATACCAATTTCCGCCGCGACGGAAAGATGCGCAACGGACGCTATCCGGACAGTTCCTATGGCAAGGGTATCCGTCATCAGTTTACCGATATTACCGTAAAGGGCGGTCTCACTTATAAGTTTAACGGGCGCCATATGCTGACCGCCAACATCAGTTACGGCAGCGAAGCGCCGCTGCCCAATGAGGCGTATATCTCACCCCGTATCACCGACCGCACAATCGACAACATGAAGAGCGGACGCATCTTCAGCGCCGACCTCAACTATGTATTCTCCATGCCCCAACTGGCTGGACGTATCGGTGTTTTCCAAACCAATTTCTACGACCAGATGGAGCGTAACAGTTATTACGACGGCATAGAGGGCACATTCATCAATCACGTGTTGTACGGTGTAAACCGCATTCACCGCGGACTGGAACTGGGGGCTACCTACAAGTTGGACGACCATTGGAGCTTCGACCTTGCAGGAACCATTTCCGAATATTATTACAGCAATAACCCCGACGGTGTGAAGCACTCCGAAAACGGTAAGATAACGGATCAGGAAAAGGTGTACATGAAAGATGTTTATGTGGGTGGAATGCCGCAGTTTGCCGGCACTTTCGGTGTGCGTTACTTTGTGAACTACTGGTTCCTGGGAGCCAATGTCAACGGTTTTGCCCGCAATTATATCGAGGTTGCACCGTTGCGCCGCCTGTCGTCCAACTATGCTTCCGTCAATCCCTACAATCCGGAACAGATGGAGGCTTACCGTACACTGACTACGCAGGAACGCTTTCCGGCAGCTTATACGGTGGACATTTCGGTGGGTAAGATATTCTATCTGCCCGGACGCCAGTCTATCAACTTCAACCTTTCGGTAAACAACCTGCTGAACAAGAAGGATATATGTACGGGCGGCTATGAACAGGGCCGTTCCGACCTGAGTTATCCTACGCGTTTTGGCGGCAAGTATTACTATATGCAGGGACTGAATTGTTTCCTCAACGTAAGTTATCGTTTTTAACCAATCCTATATAATCAGAAAAATTATAAGAATATGAAACTTTTCAATAGAATCAGCTTATTGCTTATCTCTTCTCTTGTGTTCGCAGCCTGCGAGCGCGATTATGATGCGCCGCCTTTGAACGAGCCCAAGTATGATGGTCCGGCAGCCAATACCACGATAGAGGAACTGCGTGCTATGGGGGCAACAGTAGGGGAGGATGCTCCCTATACCATTGGCGAGGAAAAAGTGATGAAAGCCGTTATCACTGCCAATGACGAGTCGGGAAATATCTTCAAGAAGATTTATTTGCAGGACGAAACCGGCGCCATCGAAATGGAAGTGGACCAGAACAGCGTGTATAATTACTATCCCGTAGGACAGACGGTTTATATCGACCTGAAAGGATTGAGCCTTTCCATGTATGGCGATGAGTTGCAACTGGGACACCCCGACGGGTATCTTTACCGTACACCGTGGGAAGAGTTTCAGGCACACGTGAAGAAAGACAGTTGGGCAAATCCGGAGAATGTGACTCCGCTTGTAATAGATGATATCAGCAAGGTGAATGCCGATGTGAACGGCTATAAGTTCAAATTGGTGAAATTTACCGGCGTAACATTCCAAAATGGCGGAAAAGGCACTTTTGCTCCGGAGGATGACTATGGGGAAGAGAATATAGAGGATAGCCACGGGAATGTCATTATGATACGCACCAGCTCGTATGCCAACTTTGCAGCCAATCAGTTGCCGAAAGGAAAAGGAAGCGTAACCGGTATCCTGGGACGTTTCAAAGGAGGCTGGCAACTTACGGTAAGAAGTGCAGATGATGTGGCGGACTTTACGGAAACTCCGGGGGGAGATGAGACGCCGGAACAGCCGGAGGAGATGGTGACAATCCTTGAAGAGTCTTTTGGCAAGGAGAGCGGGCAAGGTGCATTTACCATAGAGGATGTCCAGCTTCCGCAGGGAAGTGATCATGTGTGGAAAGCGTCTAACTATAATGAAACTTATTATATGATGGCAAGCGCCTATGTTAATGACGCTAATCAAGACTCTGAAAGCCGTCTTGTTTCTCCTGTACTTGATTTGACAGGCAAAAATAGTGTAATCTTGACTTTCGACCACACCTTTAAAACATTTGCTGCCGATACGCATTTGGAAGATTTGAAACTGGAAGTAAGAGAAGAAGGGGGAGACGTATGGACAGAAGTCGGCATTCCTACCTATTCTACAGGGAAAGATAATAAGTTCGTTGCTTCCGGTGATATTAAATTGGATACTTATACAGGTAAGAAAATTCAATTTGCGTTCCATTATAAGAGTTCGACGGCTAATGCTTTGAGGTGGCAGATACAAAATGTAAAAGTAACAGCGGTTACCGGTGGCAATACCGGTAACGGCGGAACAGTTATCGAACCTACTCCTACCGGTAATTAAAAAATTGCGCTTTATGAACAGACGACTCATATTGTCAGCTTTTTTGGTATTATGCCTGTCCACCGGCTTGCTCGCACAGGGCAAGCTGGGTGTATATGCTGCCGCTTTTTATAATCTGGAGAATCTGTGGGATACGGAAGACAATCCGGATAATCCGGGTGATGATGACTTTACTCCGGGCGGTAAGTACGAATGGACACAGGTCAAATACGAACAGAAATTGCAGAATGTTGCCAAGGTGATTTCACAATTGGCGCGTGACTATTGTCCTGCCGGACCTGCCATTATCGGCATCTCCGAAGTAGAAAACAAAAAAGTCCTGGAGGACCTGGTAAAGACAGAGCCTATCGCTTCATTGGGCTACCGGATAGTGCATTTCGAGAGTCCCGACCACCGTGGCATCGATGTGGCTGCCCTTTACAATCCGCGACTGTTTACTTTTGTGTCTGCACGTACTTATCCGTTTGCCAAGCCCGACATGCCGGGCTATAAAACACGCGACCAGCTTTTGGTGAGCGGTATATTGGCAGGAGAGCCTTTTCACATGATTGTAAACCATTGGCCGTCACGCTATGGCGGTTCCAAATCATCACCCTTGCGCGAGTTTGCAGCCGGCATCACCCGTCATATAGCCGACTCGCTGCATGCCGATAACCCGCAGGCAAAGGTGATAATTGTAGGCGACATGAATGACGACCCCGATAACAAGAGTTGCAGCCAAGTGCTGGGAGCTGTGAAGAGCATCAGGGAAGTGAAGCCCGGCGGTTATTATAATGCTACCTGGAAGCTCTTTGAGCAAGGCGTCGGTTCGCTCTGTTACCAGAATCAGTGGAACTTGTTCGACCAGCAGATTGTTTCGGGTAATCTGATAGGAAAGGATCGCAGTACATTGAAGTTTTGGAAATCGGAAGTCTTTAACCGTCCGTTCCTTATCCAGCAGGAAGGAAAGTATAAAGGCTATCCGTTGCGCACTTTCTCCGGAACTACTTTCCAGAACGGATACAGTGACCATTTGCCTACTTTGACTTATTTTGTAAAAGAACTCTGAGTAAGGTACAAAGACGGGGAGTACGAACCTCACGGACCGTACTCCCCTTATTAATGTATTGTTAACTTTAATTTTTCATTATTCTGCCATTGTCAGTAGGTTTACCGTGTGGTATATGCGGTTGCTTTTGTAGGCTACCGGCATATTCTCCGCATTCATTTCGTACACGCTCTTTCTCACATCTTTATCATAAGACTGATGCTTTTCGTTCCAGCGGGCGTAGGATAAGGTGATTTCATTGTCGGCATACTGATAGGACATCCTGAAATAAGGCATCCATTTTTCTTTGACGCTGTCCCATTTGGAGGCGGTTTTATTTGTCAGGCGGTTTTCGTCATCGTATGTAAATTCATAACGCATGTGGTTGTAGAGGTAAGTTCCGCTTTGTCTGAAGATGGTTTTTGCCACTATCAGGTCATTCTGTACTTCCTCATTGGTAATGAATCTGTCCTGAGCTTTGACTTCTGAGTTCATGATACTTACGATAACCATTGCTACGAATGCGACTGCTTTGAATAAATTTGTAGTTTTCATAATATTGTTTTTTTATTGTTACTATTCCTGTTTTACCGTTAGACGTGATTGCCGATATAAAAAGTTGCTTTTTCCGTCTTTTTTTCTCGAACGTCTTCGCATTATAAAAGTCAATAACCGTGCCAATAGATTAACTGTTTGATTAACAGTGTATTCCTTATTTTCATCTCTGTTCATTATCGGACAGTTGTCCGCCTAAGAACGGACACAAAGGTGATAACCGGTCCGTTTTGTGAAGAAAACCTGAGTTGGGATTTCTCTGTCTTTTCAATATCGGGTTGCAGTAGGGCGGACTTTTATTTCATGTTAATATTAAATCTCCTTAATGAAAGCCTTGTAAATCACTTTTTATTTGTTATTTTGCACCAAATTTAGGATTAATGCGGTCTGTCCGTTTCAGGCTGCATTTCCTTATCGGTAAACGTTCGATGAATAAACTCACTATAAAAGCTTGTCCGGTATGTGGAGGAACGCATTTGGAGCGTACCTTGACCTGCATAGACCATTATGCTTCGGGCGAGGCATTCCATTTGTGCCGTTGCCGGGATTGCGGTTTTATCTTTACTCAGGATTTTCCTGTGGAAGCGGAAATCGGACGCTATTACGAAACTCCCGATTATATTTCCCACTCGGATACGAAAAAAGGAGCGATGAACTCCGTATACCACCGTGTACGCAGTTATATGCTGAAGCGGAAAGCGCGTCTGGTAGCGCATGAAGCGCATCGCAAGACGGGGCGTCTGCTGGATATAGGTACGGGTACCGGTTACTTTGCCGATACGATGAACCGTGCCGGCTGGCAGGTGGAAGCCGTTGAAAAGAATGCCGGAGCGCGTGTGTTTGCCAAAGAACATTTCGGATTGGAAGTGAAGCCGGATACTGCGTTGAAGGATTTTGAGCCGGGGAGCTTCGATGTCATCACGTTGTGGCATGTAATGGAGCATCTTGAAGCATTGAACGGGACTTGGGAAACCTTGAACTCGTTGCTGACGGACAAAGGTGTGCTGATAGTGG
>ERZ779908.30-NODE-30-length-25851-cov-1.59114_pt1 | contig 25851 bp, 19 predicted proteins | sample MGYA00511548_ERZ779908 | MGnify/ENA primary metagenome ERZ779908 (study PRJEB29588, sample SAMEA2154992) | human gut metagenome | biome: human gut; feature: human-associated habitat; material: faeces | place: Denmark | collected 2008/2010 ...
CATCCTTGGCCTGTGCCACCACCTTGACGTAAGCGTACTGTATGCTGACGTCCGTATCGCCCTCACGGCAGCCTATACCATAACATTCATTTGCCCTGATGTTCATGGTAATATTGATATTCTTCATGGCAACCCTGCAGAACTTTCCATTCATGGTTCCTATGACTGCTGTCGAGATGGATGCCCCGGATATCTTGCCGGATATATTGTCAATAGCTATATCCGCGCTTCCGTTATATGAGCCTATAGATACACTCCTGGCGATTCCATTGTATATCTCCATGTCACAGTTCTCTATGTGAAGAGTGCAGTCGCTGTCCATGCAGCCTATCATCACACCCTCCTGACCTCTCTGATCTATCTCGTATCGTCCGTGTCCAATATATATATTACCGCCAAGGCCGGATCCTATTCCAATGCCCCTCATTCCGGTGGCCGTTATGGACAGCGTTCCATCCTGATTGAAATACAGATCTCCGTGTCTCGACGCAAAATCGTTTCCTATTCCAAAGTATCTGCCGCCCGCAAGGGTGATCCTCAGATCTCCGTCTCCGGCAAGCTCGAGCTTTGACGACTCGGCTACCTGTATACCGCCTGTGCGCAGCTCATTGTCCCCGGTGAGAACTATCCTGACATCGCAGTTGTCTTCTATCTTTATACAAGGTATGCCCTTCTCTCCTCCAAGGCTTATGCTGTCCACCCTGAGCTCGCCTCTGAAGCCGTCTCCTATGGTTATCAGCATGTTGGACTTGAAGCCCGGTGTACCTGTCATGTTGACGTACCTGTACTGGTCATCTATCTTCTTGAAATCAAGCGCCGTATATTTGTTAAATGCAAGCTGAACCATCGATATCTCGTCTTCATCGGTTATGACATAGGTCTTCTTGCCATACTTTGTGATCTCGTTCTGATTGTACTGGACTATCTCGTTTATGATCCTCTTATCTATCTCGGCAATCGCCTCCGGTGAAGGCTTCGCCGTGTAGTAACCCTGAATGAGATCTGCGCCAAGTCTGATGACCTCCTTGAGTTCAACATCCAGCTCAACGCCCTCCGCCAGAGTGACGATATCATTGTCATGCGCAAATTCTATAATATCCTTAACAAAATGCTGCTTCTGCGGATCCTCATGTATATTTGTCATGAGCATCCTGTCTATCTTCACGTAACGCGGCATATATCTGAGAAGATTGTTGACATTTGAATAACCTGAGCCATAGTCATCTATGGCGGTCTCTATGTTCATCCTGCCGTACTTGTCCTTTATCTGATCCAGTAGCTGGTCGCTCATCTCAGCCTCCTCGGTGAATTCCACGACCACCTGTCCACCAAATTCCCTGAGTTTGCTCTCTATAACAGCGGTGTCCTCCTCCGACAGCCTGCAGCCCGGTATACTGTTAAAGAATATCTTTCTGCCCTCAAGTTCCTCTCGCTTGTCCTCAACGAGTCTCAACACATTGATAAATGTGGCTCTCTCCACATCGCTCAGACGTCCAAGTCTCTCAGCACTCTGTATTATGTCGAGAGGAGACATGTACTGCTCTCCTGCCGATCTCATGAGCACCTCATAGGCATAAATCTGACCTGTGCGAGCATTAACTATAGGCTGGAAATGATATGTGAGCAGATTCCTGTCAAGAATCTCCGTGGCAAGCTTGTCCTTCTCTATATCCTCCTGTGACAGCTCTGCATTTCTCGTGCTCTCAATGTACGCCTTCATCTTGGCATTGTTCTTGTTGCTTATGAGTGCGTTCACATAGTTGTCCAGAGCCTCCGCATTCGCAACCATCTGTCTGTCCACCGCATAGCATATCTCCATGACAAAATTGTCGCCATTTTTCCTGTTAAACTCCCTGGTACGGCTCTCCACACTCTTAACTATGGCGTCTGCGTGATCCTCCGCATCTCCCATCACCTGATATGCCACGATGAACTCATCGTTACACATTCTCATACATACGTCGGATTTCTCAAGGGATGCCGAGATCATTCTGGCAAGTGCCTGTATGGCCTCGTCCCCGACCTTTCTGCCGAGACTTGCATTTATCTGTCCCAGTCCCTTTATATCTATAGCCAGCAGCTCAATGCTCCTGCCATGTGCAACGGCATCGTTACACATATCCCTGCACCTCGCCATAAATCCGTTATAATTGTACACTCCGGTCAGATCATCACGGATCTGCGATGCATTGACCTTGTCCAGAAGCTTCTGAAGACTCGCCTGTCTGTAGAACGCCTCCATGCCCTGCATGATCTGCTTGATCCATGTGCTATATGAAATATCGTACGCCCTGCACTCGCTTCCATAGCTCACAACCGCATATCCAAAACATCTGTCGTCGAAATTGAGTGGAGTGAATATGTAAGCCTCAGGTCTGTCCCTGTCTGCATCCAGCTCAGGTATCAGTCTGGACACGTCAAAACAGTCATCGAAATCTATCGCACCGTCTCCATCACCGCAGCTTCTGATGACCCTGTATATATTCTTCGTGTATCCGACTCTCAGTGCATTTGACCCCATCATGACCTCAGGAAACTTCCAATATTCATTCAGGCAGAGACTGAAACTGCTCATGTTGCCATCCGTGTGGGCATACTGGAATATGGTATTGTAGAATTCCCTGTAATCTCTCTGGGATAACAGATCCTCCATCATATGGTTATAGTATGAACCATAGCTTCCCGGCTGAGCGTTCATATCCCATGCCGTCACGTCTCTCTTTCCCGGCTTCTCCGTACACTGCTCACATCCACAGCTTTTTCCCCAGTGTATAGACGCACTGCTCCTATAGTTCTCCAGAGATCTTCCGTTTATCTCTGCGTCTATCCATTTTGCGGCGTACTCGCCGTCAACCTTTGCAGGTATATCAACCGATGTCAGCGGTATGACTCTGTCATCGTTCGTCTCCGCAGCGTCATATCCCGTTATCGCTATATCCTCAGGGACCCTCACGCCTCTCTGTTCCAGCTCAGCCGCCAGCCCCAGTGCCATGTGATCACTGGCACACACCACAGCCTGTGGAAGTCTGTCTCTGTTCTCTGTTATCTCCATTGCGGTCTGGCGTCCTGAGTCAAACCAGTTATTGCCATAGTAAACCGACGATTCATCCACATCGATACCATGACTCTTCATGCTGTCAAAGAATCCCTGCTTCTTCAGCTCGGAATTGGCAGTATTCTCCCAGCCATCAAGCAGCACTATATCACGGTATCCGTGCTCTTCTATGAGATGATCCGTAAGCCCGCATATATTCTTTCTGTGATCAATATTTATGGATTTATATCCTTCTATCTCGTCGCCGACTATCAGTACCGGGCCATCAAACTCATGCTCCACACGCCACCGGAGTCCCTCCTCTGTTCCCGGCGTCCTGATCCTGTCAGTACATATTACCACCGCATCATATTTGTCAAATTCTATCAGGTTGAATATGTTGGCGTCCCCCACTTCTCTGCTAGCTGTATCCTGATACTTCAGATACATTGAGAACACGCACACATCATAATCAAGCTGAAATGCCTTCTCAAAAAACCCCGAGAGGAATCTACCCTGGGTGTACTCATCAGCCTGGGCTGTCAGTACCGCAATCCTCTTCCTTGTCATAACATATACACCCTTTACCCTTTTAATTTTTACCCCCTGGGCACCGTATCCACCAAATAACATGCCCATAATTAGTATAATTCTATCACGTTCTGTCGAAAGTGTATATCTTTTTTATTTTGCCGTATCACCCATGCTTCCGGCACGCAAAAAGGACGCATATACGGAAAATCTGTATTCCGGTATGCGTCCCTTTGTATGGCTTTATAATATGCTCTATCTTACGATTAGAACTCTGCCTCAACACACTCAAGTGCTGCTGCGATTACCTTGTCCATATCATAATACTTGTACTGTCCAAGTCTTCCGCCGAATATTACATCCTTGCGTGTCTCTGCAAGCTCCCTGTACTTCTCGTAAAGCGCATTGTTCTTGTCGTTGTTTACAGGGTAGTATGGCTCTACGCCCGGCTTCCACTCTGCTGAATACTCACGGCTGATAACTGTCTTTGGCTGCTTTCCAAACTCAAAGTGCTTGTGCTCGATTATTCTTGTGTATGGAACATCTCTGTGTGTGTAGTTCACAACAGCATTTCCCTGGTAGTTCTCCTCATCGAGTACCTCTGTCTCGAATCTTACTGAACGGTACTCAAGTGGTCCGTACTGGAATCCGAAGAACTCATCGATCATACCTGTGTATACAGTCTTGTCTGCGATGTCAGGATTCTCCTTGATAAAATCGAAGTAATCTGTGTCAGTCTTGACCTCAGCGCCCTCAAGCATCTTCTCAATGATCTGTGTGTATCCGCCCATTGGGATTCCCTGGAAACGGTCATTGAAGTAGTTGTTGTCGTATATGAATCTCAGAGGCAGTCTCTTGATAATGAATGCAGGAAGCTCTGTACATGGTCTTCCCCACTGCTTCTCTGTGTATCCCTTGACAAGCTTCTCATACACATCTGTACCGGCAAGCTTGAGTGCCTGCTCCTCAAGGTTCTTTGGCTCTCCAATGTTCAGATCTGCGATCTGCTTCTCGATGATTGCCTTTGCCTCTGAAGGCTTCTTGATTCCCCACATCTTGCTGAATGTGTTCATGTTGAATGGAAGGTTGTACAGCTCATCCTTGTATGAAGCTACAGGTGAGTTAATGTAGTTGTTGAACTCTGCAAACTGGTTTACATACTCCCAGATCTTCTTGTCAGATGTGTGGAATATATGTGCACCATACTTGTGAACATTTATACCCTCCACCTGCTCTGTGTAAATGTTGCCGGCAATATGTGGACGCTTGTCTATAACCAGACAGCTCTTGCCTCTCTTGCCTGCCTCGTATGCAAATACTGCGCCGAATAATCCGGCTCCTACTATGAGGTAATCATACTTTGCCATGTTACTTAATCCTCCTTATCTTCCGCCAATCTCTTATCTATAATTGGATATGCTCTATAACCCTCAAACTCCTTAGGTCTGAACAATACTTCCTTAAGCCATGCAAGGGATCTCTCCCTCTCTGACATAAGTATCTTATTAACATTGTCGTAATCCACAGGCTTCAACAGCTCATCATTTCCAAGAATGTCTGCCGCATCCTGAACGTAATGATCTCTCACCTGGAATACATCCACGAGGGATTCAAATCTTGTCATTCCTCTTGCACTGTTTGCAAGTCCGATAAAGTTTGTCTCAAATACAAGTGAGAAGCTTATTCCGTGGCATGAATCAGTGAGAACGAAATCTGCATTTCTGAAATAGTTCAGCCAGTCCTCGACTGTTATGTCGTCGACGATCTTGTCGTCCATATCCATGATCTGACGGTTCTTCACCGGGTCCTTTGGACGTCCGTCCAGAAGAACAACTACCTCAAGGCCGAGCTTCTCTGAAACCTCAACCACTGCGGCTCTCTTCTCCGGAGTTGGATCAAGTATATATGCAAGCATATATTTGCCATCGTGCTTCTTCTTTGCCTTGTCTGCCAGTGAATCGAATATCTTTCTGTCTGCAACAAATACAGGATCGAGAACTCTCACCGCATCTATTCCATACACATCCTTACAGATCTCAACTCCACTGGTCTCTCTGATGGATATTCCATCAAATTGTCTCATGTATTCAGATATCGTCTCCCTGTCCTGTACATTACAGAAATCCCTGTCATGTCCAAATGATGCAGAGAATGCGATCTTCTTCTTATCCGGCTCAACAAAATCGAAATAGAATGAGAAGCCGAAGCCTCTGCTTATACCTCTGTTCCACACCTGATCTGATCCCATGATGAATGTATCGACCTTGGAATTGAGCTCCCTCATATCCTTCAGTGTGTATCTCTTGCTCTCATGGTAATGTGCCTTTGCAAATCTTCTCGCATGGGTGTCAGGCTTGCCGGCTCCGGTCTTGGCTGCAGGCATGTCTATCATGAGCACTGACAGACCAAATGATCTGATGATCTCGTGAAGTGCGTAATAGGTAGCAACACTTCCGTAGTTCGCACCGAACCACACGCCATATATACCTACATCGTACTTGTCCTTGATGGCATAATCGTATGCCTTCTCCATGGATGAGCCATTCTTTATCTGCTCAAAATATCTCTGTCTGGCAGGATGATTCTTGAAGCAGTGGTCAAATGGCTGTCCTGTCTTGAGTACATCATCACAAGGTATCTCCTTGTTCAGGAGCAGCTTGTCTGCTATGGCAGCATATATCTTCTCACCCTGTGGACTGTTGACTGACACAATGGATGTTCCCTTGCCGTCAGTGTAATCTCTGTTGTACTTCTGGATTCCCCAGAAATCTGCAAGTGTTATATCACCTGTTCTCGGAAGCTTCGCATATGCGCAGTGTCCACAGAACTTTCTCGTCGATATACAAGGAAGGAATGCTCTGTAATATGGATCCTGTGTCCTTGTTCTGTGATAAACTGTTCCGTCAGTGTACTTTACAGTCATCTCTGTAGACCAGCCGAAGTAGTCCTTGTCTCTGAATCCAACATCAGCAACCTTGCCCTGATCCTTGCCGTGGTATTTGTTCAGATAATCATCGAACAGCTTTGGCGATGGGCCGCCGTGGCACATCAGATCTATTGTGTAGAGATTTGATATATCCACATTCTTGAGTGTTGCGTAAAGTCCTGCGACCTGACATCCGCATCCGCAGAATACTACCACTCTGCCTTCCTTGAGTATCTTCTTAACGTCCGCATACACCTTCGATGCATCAGCCTGAACATACTTGGATTTTCTGAGCTTGTCCAGATCATCCGGGCTCTCTATGATAAAGTGTTCAACCTTGAAATCGTCTGTGTATCCTGCTCCGCATACAGCTCCACCCTGCTCAAATGCATACTCAGCCAGCAGTGTGAATATTCCACCTGACGAACTCTTTGCCCTTATCTCATCGTCTGCATATGCCGCATAGCATGCAGGCTCGACAGTGTTCTTATACTCAAGATTTATAGATGGACAGATCTTTCTGCACAGACCGCAGTTTGTACATTTGCTGCGATCCACTACAGGAGCAAGAAATCCCTCTGAATCATACTTCATGCTTATAGCATTTACCGGACATCCACTGTAGCACGCGCCGCAGCCACAGCAGTAATCAGGATGTATGCATCCGACTGTCTTGTCGCTATCGCGTCTCACCGCTTTCTTTCTCCACTCTACTCGCTCTTCTTCTCTCTGTCTGGCACTCTCCTGCTTCTCAAACACTTTGATCGCAGGCTCTGCTTTTTCCTTCGTGGTGAATACCTTATTCATCCTGATCTCAGCAGGCTCGACCTTTACAACAGGCTTTTCGCCGTCTCTGAGAGCGTAATCACCGCTCATCGCCCTCTGCGCCGCATTTACTCGCTGGGATGCCTTGAGCTTATCCTTTGGTTTCGAACCGTTCTTCTCTGAGGTGTAATCTCCACCCAGTGCTCTTCCCGCAGCCGCCAAACGGTTTTTTATACCTTTAATAGTAGCCATACCCTAAAGATACTCCTTCCATATCACTTTATATATGCAGATATTCCTTCCAGAACTTAGTTGTCTTCATCTCGTCAAATGCATTTCTGTAAGCCTGCTCAACTTCCACATGTGTCTTCTTGTATTTAGCCAATACTTTTCTATATCTCTTTATAAGCGCAAAACAACGCTTTCTGTTGATCGTTCTTCTGACTCCTGTTCCACCGTTCTTGTTCACGGCAACGAGAGTCTTCTTCATGTAATTCTTTCCCGGAACAAAGAACCAGTCGTACGCGATGATATACGGTGTTCTTCTGAGCATGAAGTTTGGAAGAAGATGTCCGTTTATCGTGAGCACATACATTACCTTGCGGAACAGATTAAGACTCTCATACTTGTATGGATCTGTAGGAAGATCCCCTGCATAGCCAAGCTCTGCCAGCGGCACAAGCTTCTCGTTCTTAGCATTGTGCTCCTTGAGGCTCTGCTCTCCGTCAAGATGCATGATATACTCTGGTCCCTTGAGGTAATCCTCAATGGAATCTATGAGCAGCTCAGCATTGTTGTATGCAAATCTGGTTATATCCTTCCAGAACATTCCCTTTACTCTCGCAAGGAAATCCACATCCTGGCATATTCCGCTTGCCGCCTGGATAACAAAACTGTTTCTGTGAACCTGATAAAGCTCCATGGCGGCGTTGAATTTGCCTGCAAATCCCACATGCCATATACAGATACCATTAAGTGCTATAAATCCCGGCTTATTTCTCAGTGAGAACTCTACATCGTCACCTCTGACAAATACCGGAAGTGGTAAGCCTCTGTCCTCAATGTGCTCCACAGGTATACAGCAGTACCACCAGCCTGCATATGCATCATCGACATTGAAACTGTAGTTCTCATTTGCAACTATGTTCTTGAGAAGCCTCATATCCATAGCTGACTTGACCGGACCGTATGATCCGTCTGCCTTGTGGACAAATCCCACGTCCTCATACTGCTTCTGGCGTATGTCGTAATCGAACATGGCTCCACTCAGGAAGCACTTCTTGTACTCGTCTTTGAGGAGTCTGAGCAGATAATATGTTCTGAACAAACTCTCTGGCATGACCATAACGTCATCATCCATGAGGAGTACATGTGTAGGCTTCTTTGGAAGCTCCAGTGCCTCTATCATTCCACGGGTGAAACCGCCGGCTCCACCTACGTTGTTATTCATATAAACCTTGAGATCCTCACTGTCGAGCTCTGATGGATCGAGTTCTCTGTCATTGTCAATGACGTGTACGAACATGTGTCCCTTGAGGTCGCTTCCATCATAGAGTACATTTGACTTGATGAGGTCTATATTACGCTTGATATATTCCTGCTTCTTGAATGTTGTTGTGACAAGAGAGATATTTACATCTCTTATTCTGTCCTCCTCGATGTCAGCAGAATAGTATCCGCTATATATCTCTGTATCTTCCAGGGTATCCATATAGAAACCTACAAGAGCCTTATCTGTCTCTGGTATGTTCACAACCACCTCTGAAACCTCATCACTCTCAACTACCTGTGATACAAGTGGATTGTAGGTAACCGCAACGGATGCTGAATATATTGCATATACGGATATTGTAGCTTTTCCCTTCATTGTGAGGTGGAGCTTGAAGTTCTTTACCCCTGTATACTCTGACCAGCGTTTTACCTGAATGCAGTTGTAATAGCTCATGAAATTAACCTTTGTGAGTTTCTCAACAACATGACATTTCTTCTCTGAGTCGTATATAAATGGTGATTCCTCTCCCTTTCCAATGGCGCTGAATTCAGGATACTCTATCAAGTTCACATCCAGATTCATCTGCAGCATCACATTCTGCAACTTCACATTCTGTAACATTATCCAATCCTCCTGTGTTGTATATCAAACATCTTGCCTGATTTCTTGTTATTTCTTCCGAATGCTCTGGGCCTTTGCCGGTGCAGGTGCATCCATCTCGGCCTTGAATGCATCGCATACCGTATCGGCATCTCCCACCATAACTACATTTCCATGATCCAGCCACATAGCCTTGTTACACTGCTTCTTGACAGCAGCTATGTTGTGGGATACATACAGCAGGGTCGTTCCATCCTCCAGCATGGCAGTCATCTTGGCCGCACACTTCTTCTTGAATCGCATATCACCTACAGCAAGTATCTCATCCGCAATGAGAATATCCGGCTCAACCGCCGTCGCTATGGAAAATGCAAGTCTGGTCTTCATACCTGAAGAAAAGTTCTTGACCGGAGAGTCAAGGAAATCCTGCAACTCTGAAAACTCAACTATATCGTCAAACTTTGACTCTATAAATGCCTTTGAATATCCCAGCAGAGTTCCGTTGAGAAATATATTCTCACGGGCCGTGAGCTGTGGATCGATTCCGGCTCCAAGCTCTATGAGGGCTGCCACAGTTCCCGATACCTTAACAGTACCGCTGGCAGGCTTCAATATTCTGCTGACTACCTTGAGCAGGGTGGATTTTCCGGCACCATTGGTTCCAAGGAAGCCCCACGCCTCGCCCTTCTTTATATCAAGATTGATGTCCTTTAACGCTATGAACTCCTGGAACATCAACTGTTTTGTCACAAGTCTTATAAAATACTCTTTCAGATTGTCCACCTTCAGATTGTTCTTGTTGAATCTTATGGTCACATCCTTGAGCTCTATAATGGTCTCACCCTTTGCCACAGTTGTTGTACGCTGTGCATTTGAGGTGAAAATCTTCTTATCATCAAGTTCGTTCTTTTTCTCTTCTACGTTAGCCAACTGCCACACCTCCTAAATATACAGAATGAACTTGTCCTGATTCTTCTTGAAACACAGCACTCCCAGTCCAAAGAAAAAGAATGCATAGAGGAATCCGAGACCGATAGTAGTGAGATCAGGCATCACTCCCTGATGCGCTATGCATCTAAACTGCTTGATATATACATACAGTGGGTTGAAGTAATTCACAAGTAACTTCAACCAGTCTGGCAGCATATCTATAGGATAGAATATCGCTGAACAGTACATCCACGCTGTGGTGACCGCATTCCATATATATCTTGTATCTCTGAAGAATACATGGAGCTGTGCAAGAAAAAAGCCCAATCCGCAGGCAAATATATAGGCCTGAAGGAATATGAATGGGAACAACAGCATCGTCCAGTAAAATGGTGAACGTGTGAATATGATAACGATAAGAAACGCTCCCAGTGAAAACAGGCAGTCAACAAGTGAGCTTGTGATCTTTGCCAGCGGGAACATAAACTTTGACACATACGTTTTCTTAAGCAGTGACGAATTATCTGTTATACTTCCAAGTGCCTTACCACATGCACCTATTACAAATTCGTACAGTATACGTCCTGCAAAAAGGTACACAGGGAAGTGTGGTATCGATCTGTTGAACATCTTGGAGAATACGATAACCATTACGATCATGATGAGCAATGGGTTCAGGATACTCCACACATATCCAAGAAAACTTCTTCTATACTTTAACTTTATATCTCTTGAGACAAGCTGATTTAAAAGATCTTTATAATTAAAAACTTCTAAAAAGCTTCCGCTTTTTACTTTCATTTTTCGTTAATCCTCCATAGTAAATCTATTCAAAACTCTTATTGTGCCTTACCTTGTTGTAAAGCTTTGAATTAAGCATTTTGTTGTAGCCTTCCAGACCCACATGCGCAGCATTCAGAAGCTTAAGTATCTTATAATGCTTCAATGTCATATCAACGACGTGTCTGTCTCTCTTGACTATATAACTCATAAGCTGATCTACCCGTGCAACACCTCTCTTTCTGTCGGAATCGCATAGCATGGAAGTTACCATGAAGCTCAGCAGAAGAAGATGTATCTTCTTGTCGCAGTATTCAAGAGCCCACTGCTCCGAGATGTCCTCTCTGTTCTTGAGCATCTTTACTATGACCATCTTGGTATGGTCGATTCTCTTGAACTGATTCTGCGCGGATACGCTCTGGGACACATCCCCGATCCTGTACTCGTACACGAACATATCGAGTGGCAGTATGGTTTTTGCCAAGCAGCATGGATATGTCGCATATTCGTGATCCTCGTAGAATACTTTTTCTGCAAGTCTGACTCCATTCTCACGGTAAAACTGTGTTCTATATGTTATTCCATGGAATGTGAGGCTTCTGTCAAATTTTTTCCAGTCTGACATGACCTCTTCCATAGTATATTCTCTGTCGAATTCATCAGGGAAACATCTCCAGTTCTTTATCTCCCCTGTTGTTATATTGATGGTGTGGTGACATGTCAGAACAACATCCGCACTGGCATTCTCGAGCTTTCCTATAAACTCAGGAATACTCTCTGTGAGAAACCAGTCGTCGGCGTCAAGCACCTTCATGTATCTGCCCCTGGCCTTCTCAGCTCCGGCATTTATCGCTGAGCCATGTCCTCCGTTCTCCTTATTAATAAGTGAATAGCTGTCAGGATACTTCTCAATGTACTCCTCACATATACTCTCACTGCCGTCTGTCGAGCCATCGTTTACCACTATCACGTCTATTTTGTCCATAAGCTCCGGAACAACAAGTGATCCAAGACATTTGTCAAGATATGGCTTGCTGTTGTAAGACGGAATTATCACACTTAATATTTTTTCACTCATTTCTTCTTCCCTAACCTGTTCTCATGTATTCCCTTCATAATAAGTCTGAAGGCCTTAAACCATGATATATCACTGTCAAACTGATGTCTCTTCCTTATGCTGTAATACGCTGCGTACAATACCGCCGGTACATAACCCATGATGTATCTTGTCGTATTACCTCTGTTTATGAAAAATTCTTCGTTATACCCCTTAAACCATGTTGACTTTGTCTGCGCAACATCCGCTATGACAAATGGTACATAATATATTGCAAGTCCGTTCTTCCTGCAATCCGTGAGGAATCTGAATTCCTCTTCAGCTCCGTTGCCCGAGCCCGCACCCATGTGCTCATCAAAATATACATTATTATTGACTATGCTCTCTCTCTTGAATGATATCTGCCAGGATGCCACATGCATGAGATCCAGATATCCAAGCTTCTTAGGCATGTCGCCCCAATGGGCAGGTCTGTTGCCTATGTTGAATATGATGACATCCGCCTCTGGCAGATCTCTGTACGCAGTCAGTATCCCTTCTTCGTAATTCCTGCTGAACACCTCATCGTCATCACACAGCAGACACACATCCGCCTCGGAATGCTTTATAGCATAGTTCCTGCTCTTGGTAAGACCCTTGTCATTCACCGAAAAAATTCTTGTCTTATGTCCGTTCCTGTCATATTCATTGTACCCATCATATCCACACTGGTTGACTATGATCGTGTCGGACTCTATATGGGATTTCGTTATGATATCCTCATCCTGAAGGTTCATACACGAAAGCAGTATTTCTAGTCTCATATGTCAAACACCCATTTCTATCTGATAAAGCCCTAAAAAAGGGCATAATTAACAAAGACCGCAGAAAGCGTAGTTTACTTACTTATACAACGTCTCTTTTAAAAAGTCAATACATAGAAAAGAGCACCGGCAAATCTACATCTGATTATATATAGTATTTGTCGGTGCTCTGCCGCTTTATGTTATTTATATTTTGGAATTAGTCATTATATCCATTTGGATTCATCGACTGCCACTTCCATGAATCAGCACACATCTCGTCGATTCCGTACTGAGCCTCCCAGCCAAGCTCCTTCTTGGCAAGTGAAGCGTCTGAGTAGCATGTTGCAATATCTCCAGGACGTCTCTCCTTGATCACATATGGAACGTCATGTCCACAGGCCTTGCTGAACGCCTTGATAACATCAAGGACACTGTAACCATTTCCTGTTCCAAGGTTGTATACCTTAACTCCAGGATTCTCCTTGATCTTGTTGATAGCCTTTACATGTCCAACTGCAAGGTCTACTACATGGATGTAATCTCTCACACCTGTTCCATCCGGTGTGTCGTAATCATTGCCAAATACGCCAACGCTCTGAAGCTTTCCGATTGCAACCTGTGCAACATATGGAAGAAGGTTGTTAGGAATACCCTTTGGATCCTCTCCGATAAGTCCGCTCTTATGAGCTCCGATTGGGTTGAAGTAACGGAGAAGAATTACATTCCACTCTGGATCTGCTGTGTGGAGGTCTGTGAGAATCTGCTCGATCATCCACTTTGTCCAGCCATATGGGTTCGTAGGTGTTCCCTTTGGGCACTCCTCCGTGATAGGGATAAATGCAGGATTGCCGTATACTGTAGCTGATGATGAGAAGATGATGTTCTTGCATCCGTTCTTTCTCATAACCTCGCACAGATTAAGAGTTCCTGTGATGTTGTTCTGATAGTACTCAAGTGGCTTTACAACTGATTCACCAACTGCCTTGAGTCCTGCAAAATGTATTACACAGTCAGGCTTCTCATCTGCAAATATCTTGTCCATAGCTTCCTTGTCAAGGATATCTGCCTTGTAGAATGTGAGATCCTTTCCTGTTATCTCCTTGATTCTGTCGACTGCCTTCTCGCTGGCATTGTAAAGGTTGTCGAGAATTACTACCTCGTAGCCTGCATTAAGCAGCTCAACACATGTATGACTTCCTATATAACCTGCTCCGCCTGTTACCAAAATTTTCATAATGTTTTCCTCCTTTATGATACTGTGACTCATAACCATCTGCCAGACACCTGTGCTTTTGGGGGCACTGTTAATGTCTTGCGCAAATGTCGATCACCAGTTTATAAACATTTTTATTTTGCAATGACGTTTTCTCCAACACTATACCACTACATCCTGTTATGCACAATAAAATGTGGCATTAATAAATATTAGTTATGGAATACGTCTGTCACAGATACACATATATTATTGCATTTTTAGTGCACACTATATTACTGTGCATTCACATAATCTACGAACTTGAGGAATGCAGCCTTTCCAGCCTCATCTCTCTTGTAAACGCCTGCACACTCAAGGATCTTTGCGAATACATCGCCGATCTCATCCTGAAGTATCTTGTGTACGTTGTCTGCATTTATGTCGTACTTTCCAATGAAAGTCTGTACCCAGTCGTAATGCTTTGCTATATTCTCATGAGCCTTGATGTCTCCACCTGCCACAAGAACCTCTGCCAGTTCTTCCATCTCGCCCTTGAGTCTTGCAGGAAGGACCGCAAGTCCCATCACCTCGATGAGTCCGATGTTCTCCTTCTTGATGTTGTGATACTGCTCCCATGGATGATAGAGACCAAGTGGATGCTCCTCTGTGGTGATGTTGTTACGAAGGACTAAGTCCATCTCGTACTTGCCATCTCTCATTCTTGCGATCGGAGTGATCGTGTTGTGAGGCTCTCCGTCTGTCTCCGCGAATATGTACGCATCCTCATCTGTGTAGCCTCTCCATGCGCCGAGAATCTTGTCGGCAAGCTCTATGATCTTGTCTGGATCCTCTCCGTCAAGTCTGATGACTGACATAGGCCACTTCACGATTCCTGCCTCAACATCCTCATATCCTGCAAATGTAATCTTTGTCTCAACAGGTGCCTTTGTCATGGCAAATGTATAACGTCCGCCCTGGAAGTGATCGTGTGTGAGGATAGATCCACCTACTATAGGAAGGTCTGCATTTGATCCCAGGAAGTAATGTGGGAACTGTCCAACAAATGAAAAGAGTTTCTGGAATGTAGCCTTTTCTATCTTCATAGGGATGTGCTGTCCGTTGAACACGATACAGTGCTCATTGTAGTATACATATGGAGAATACTGGAATCCCCACTTGCTACCATTTACCTCTATAGGAATGATCCTGTGATTCTCTCTTGCTGGATGGTTGATCCTTCCCGCATATCCCTCGTTCTCCATACACAGCTGGCACTTTGGATATGATGACTGTGACATGGTCTTAGCAAGGGCAATCATCTTCGGATCCTTCTCAGGCTTTGAAAGGTTGATGGTGATGTCGATATCACCATACTCTGTAGGCTTTACCCACTTGATATCCCTTGCAACTCTGTATGTTCTTATATAATCTGTTGCTCTGCTGAGCTTATAATAGAAGTCTGTCGCCTCCTCTGGGGACTTTGCATACTTCTCTCTGAACGTCTTTATGATCTGGCTTGGCTTTGGAACCAGCGCATTCATGATCTTCGTGTCGAACAGATCTCTGAGGACAACTGAATTCTCTGCGATAAGTCCATTCTCAACTGCGTAATCCAGAATTCCCTTGAGACACTCCTCAAGTTTTTCCGGTGTATCTTTCTTTCGAGTGCGTTTGCACAGTCAAAATATTTCTGGCACCTCACCCGGCTCCTCGTAGCTGTCCTTCTTCAGCATCTCGAGGATGGTGTTGGTCGTATATATTCTATCCTCTTCCTCTATCAGCTCATTTGCAATTCCGTACTCAACGAGCTGCTTGATATTTGTATCTATCATGGTTGTAACCCTTCTTTCTACATATCCTTATATTTTTTCACGCACAGATATTTGCGAAACCCATAAACCTGTATTATGTTTGAGGTAATTTAACATTACCAAATCAGGGGAATACGAAGTCGCCGGTCCTTAGGTGGCGCCATAAGGCGACGCCTTAGTACCGCTGCAGGCTGAGTTAAGTGGAAACGACCCCTGATTGGTATGTTAAATTGCCTCAAACACTATACACTGTCATGTTTCGCAAATATCTATTCAACTACCTTGATTCCGCCGTAAGGTCTTACCTTGAGGACGTGGCATGCGCCCTCTCCGAAGATCGACTCGATGTTCTTCTTGTACTCAGCAACAGCCGCATTCTTGGATTGTTCCGGCAAATCCGCCGCCGTGTACTCTGCACACACCGTTCTTGCCGATGAACTTCTCCGAGAAGCCAAGTGCTATTGATACATTCTGTGTGAGTGGATCCTTTGCGCTGTATATATTCTGAAGAAGCTTGAATGATGAATCTCCGCTTCTCTTTATAACATCGAGGAAATGGTCAAATTCCTGATTCTCAAGTGCTGCAACACCCTCTGCAACTCTGTCCTGCTCTGTGTAGAAGTGGAGTGCGCGAAGGACTGCTCTGTCATTCACCTTGCCGCTCGCTCTCATCTCGCCAACCTTACTGATGAAGTCCTCCTCTGAAACTCTGCTGAGGAGCTCCTCTCCGAAGTAATTTGCTACCTGCTTCATCTCTACAGGGATCGCTGCATAGTCGTCTGTGAGATCTGCATGTGAACCCTTTGTGTCAACGATACACAGGCTGTACTGATGAGCCTCAAAGTCAACCGGAACCTGCTTGATGACAGGATTTGCCTTGTCAAAGAAATCGATATATATAAGTCCTCCGACTGCACATGCCATCTGATCCATAAGTCCGCATGGCTTGCCGAAGTATACGTTCTCTGCGTACTGTCCTATCTTTGCAACATCAACTGATGAAACCTTCATGTCATTGTAGAGGCCTGAAAGGATAGTTCCTATAAGACTCTCAAATGCTGCTGATGATGACATTCCAGCTCCCATGAGCACATCGCTTGTCACAAATGCTGTGAAACCGCCTACCTTGAATCCGTAGTCTCTGATCCCTGCAACAACGCCCTTGATAAGCGCTGTTGTTGTTCCCTCAAGTGCAGGATCCTGCTCGATATCATTTACATTGATAACTTCCTTTGGCATATCGTCTGACACAAGCTCGATCACGCCGTCCTCTCTAGGTGCCACAATTGCTATGGCATCAAGGTTGATCGATGTAGCAAGTACATGTCCGTTCTGATGGTCTGTATGGTTTCCACACACCTCGCTTCTTCCGGGAGCGCTGTAGATAGCAACCTCCTGATCTCCGAATAACTCTGTAAATTTATCAAGAGCTTTTACATATCTTTCCCTGTTGTATGGGATCATATCCTTGTCGAGATAGATCTGTGCAAGCTTCTCGTCAAACTCTCCACCTGCGATAATTTCCTTTAATTCTGCGATTTTCTTCATTGACTGTAACTCCACCTTTCTCCATCTTTTTATATTTTTTTCTTAATGTCCGTTATTTTGTTATCCATATTGCGCACATTTTCTGCGCTACGCCGTTGCGCTTCTTGCTTTGTGAATATAATTCTATAACAATATACAGATTTTGAACATGGCATAGCGTTGCAAATATATGTCCATTTGTTAGATTGTTTTTTCTGGCGGAACATATTATTGTATGGATAATCCGGTTGAATGTATGTTATACTCTTATATAATGAGAGAACGAGTTCATATGCCTTCATTACAGAAACGTTCAGATCTTATAAATTTAGAACAGTACGAGAATCTGTATATGGGCTTTGCCAAAATCTCCTGAAGATTATCAGATCAATTTATGAAGTTACTTTATTAAGAAAATGCGGAGTTTGTAAAATGGAAAATAAGATCGTAATGGAATTCCCTCAGGAAAATGACACAGACCTCTACCTGAACGTGTTCGGTCACTCAATAACCGAGCCTCTTCATAAGGCAGGTCCTGCGGTCAAGACCTTCTACCTCATACATTTCGTGCTGGAGGGAGAGGGCGACTTCTATGTAGGGAACGCACACTATCATCTGAAAAAGGGTCAGGGATTTCTGATTGAGCCGGACACCCCTGCCACATATATATCAGACGAACACCATCCATGGAGGTATGTCTGGTTCGGATTCTCTGGCAGATGTGCCCAGGACACGCTGAGCAGTATTGGTCTGACACAGAACCAGCCTATATTCACCTGCGAGGATGGCGACAAACTGAAAAAGTACGTATTTGATATGCTTGCTCACAACACCTCGGATCACGCAGATCACTTCAGGCTCATGGGCATGCTCTACCTCGCTCTGTCTGTCATCGCAAATGCACAGAAAGACAAGCTGGAGACTCCATCGGGAAATGCCTACGTAAACCACGCCATCTCCTACATTCAGAACCACTACAGTATGCCTATGAAGGTGGAGGAGCTGTCGGATTACGTAGGCATCAACAGAAGCTATTTCTCTGACCTGTTCAAGCAGTACACCGGGATGAGTCCTGTGAAATACCTGCAGAATTTCCGCATAACAAAAGCCCAGCATATGCTTACCATATCTGAGCTTTCTATAGAAAGTATTGCATTTTCATGCGGCTACCAGTCCGCCGAGGCTTTCCACAAGATTTTCCGCAAGACCACCGGCATGTCGCCTAATGCCTACCGGCAGGAAAAACGCCAGAGAACCATCTCCAGCCAGGAAACCATGAACAATAACCGGCCGGATTATATCGAGACGGACGACGAGCTGTGATCTTTACAAGGCCACAGCTCGCTTATCATTTTGACATATTCTATTTATCATAAGCACAATATAAACGCAATTACATGAATCACCAGATCATTGTCGGATGCCACATTATCAGCAATAACAAACACAAACCAAATCTCCTTTGAATCAAACGCATTTATATTTTAAAAAGTGTTAGCAGTAGAATACTTACCATTTCCATACCTTGACTATAGTTCAAGAGATTACATATGTAATCTCTCTTTCTACCATTAACACTATGTTCTGATTTAGGTTAAACTCAATCTTTGTCATTTGCTTCACGATATTATAATCTTTACTAATTTATCTTATAAAGTTCGTCTGGTTGCCTCTCTCCGTGTCAGGGAGTGCAACACCTGCTGCCTTGCCGGCTTCAAAGCATTTGAGCATCCATGCAAGGTTCTTAGCAAGATTCCTCATGGTCTGCATACCCTCCGCATCCAGCTCAGCCTCTCCAGGCACGCGTCCGTGTACAAGATTCCAGTATGTAGAGCCAGCCACCGGCATCTGTGATATTCCAAAGTATTTATTCATCACATCGAATGATGCTGATGTTCCGCCACGTCTTGCAACTGCCACAGATGCACCCGGCTTGAATGCAAATGCACGGCCGCTGCTGTAGAATACTCTGTCAAGGAATGACTGCACACGTCCGCTTGGATGAGCATAGTATACAGGTGTTCCAAATACCAGTCCGTCTGCTTCCTTTGCCTTGGCAACGAACTCATTTACCTTATCGTCATCAAACACACAGCCTTTTTCCGTACACTGTCCACAGCCTATGCAGTCTCTCAGTGGAGCTGCTCCGATCTGGAATATCTCATAGTCTATCCCCTCTTTCTTGAGCTGCTCGCCTACCTCGTAAAGTGCACGGTATGTATTGCCCTGCGGCTTCGCGCTTCCATTCAACATTAAAACCTTCATATTCAGTTCCTCCAATCATTTACACCACTATTTATATGTAACTGTCGATTACTTATCAGTAGTTCTCTTTTCTTTTATATATTTGACTAAAAATATTATCGCCAGTACAAGCAAAACGCTGACACAGAATACCGTCACGCCCAGGGAATACACTGACTTTTTTATCAGCTTAGCCACCACAAATACTATAGCCAAAATTACAAAACATATTGATTTGTATAAATTGCTGCTCACGTTTTATCCCTCCATGTTAATTTCCACCGCCACACACACATGGCAGTTTCTTCTATATTATATATACACTTAATGATAAATTTTTTCCAGCTATTTATCACCGCCTGATCGACTTCCTGTACTCCATCGGTGACATCCCCTTTTCTTTCTTGAACACCCTGCTGAAGTAGAGGGGGTTGTCGTATCCAACAATCTTGGCGATCTCTGTCATGTTATAATCAGAGCTCTCGAGAAGCATCTGGGCGTTGGCTATACGCTTTGACATGATGTACTGTGTGGGCGTGGTGCCGATGCGCTGTCTAAAGTTCCGTATGAACCAGCTCACGCTCATGTTATGCTCATTTGCATAACTTTCCACCACTATCTCTTCGTTATAATGCTCTCCCAAATATGCCGCCGCACGGTCCATCTCCTCTGCCATGACCGAAAAGGTTTTTGAATCATCCTGCTCCTGCTGTCTGTGAGCTGAGATAAGCATCTGTCTGAATATGTATTCCAACATCTCCTCATAGTCATCCCGGCAGAGCTGTAGCTCCTGTATCATTTGCCTGAACAAAATTCTGTACTCAGCATGGTCTCCACCATAGAACATATTCACATCGTCATTTATTCCGTATCGCCTGAGTGTCTGCTTCACCTCTCCCCCGGTAAAATGCACCCAGAACACCTCCGTGTGTTCGTCTCCGTAATACACATACCGTTGCATCTGTCTCGGCCTGTATATCACCATGCTTCCGGGACAGGCGATCACATCCTGCCCATCTATCTCAAAATGTGCCTTTCCCGCCGCCACATATATGAGCTGATAATCCTTACGCCCCTTAGGTCTGTAGGTCGTAAACTCTTTCTGTGTATACAGCTTGTACGTTCCGCAGCTTGTGACTATGAGCGGTCTGCTCTTGTCCACTATGTCGAGCAGTGAGTTGTGAAGATATGCTGAGTTTGTATACATGTGTGGCTCCTTTCTATATGGCAAATCACACTATTATTTCACTATTTTTACACTATTTTGAAGCGTGTGCAGACACATCCTGTATGCTTTATACTTTTTCTTTTGTCTGTTCAGAGACTTCACCCTGCAAGCGGACTTGCAGGGTGCGGTGTATCCGCCTTATAAAACTAGAATGTGCATATTTTGTCTCATTATATGTATGGACTTTTCATGTGCCGTTATCTTATAATATATCTAACAAACGACGAATATACAACGTTTTATATATTAAATTAACCACAGGAGGTATTGTTATGATCATTCCGCGTCACTACGAAAATCTGCATATTCTGCATGAGAACACCATGCCGGATAGGAATTACTATATTCCTGCTGGGAAGGCATACAGCACATCCCTTGATGCAAGGGATCTCTCGGACAGAGTACAGTTTCTGAATGGAACCTGGAAGTTCCGCTACTACGACAGCATTTACAAGCTTCAAGACGAATTCTACAGTGAGGGATATGATATATCCGGTTTCGATGATATTCCGGTTCCATCAGTATGGCAGATGCACGGATACGACTATCATCAGTATACCAATGTCAGGTATCCATTTGCATTTGACCCACCTTATGTTCCAAAGGACAACCCATGCGGAGCATATGTGACCGACTTCGACTACGATCAGAACGAGGACGCACCACTCGCGCACTTGAACTTTGAGGGTGTAGATTCCTGTTTCTATGTATGGCTCAACGGCAGGTATGTTGGCTACAGCCAGGTGTCCCACTCAACCAGTGAATTTGACATAACCGGATTCATAAGAAACGGCTCCAACAGGCTCTGCGATCAGGATAAGTTCCGCATGAGCGGTATTTTCAGGGATGTATATATCCTGAAACGCTCTGAGGGTGCTGTATACGACTATTTCATAAAGACCAGCTGTGACGATATAAAGGATCCAACTAAGGCAGATGTAACCATAGACTTCACAGCATTTACAGAATATTCCTGCGTTGAAGACCGTTTTTCATCAAAACCGGAAACAGTGGTTGATAAAGGCGCTGATTCAAATGTTGATATTGAAGTTACTATTCTGGACGCCGATGGCAGCATATGTTCATCAGGCTGTGTAAAATGTGAAATTTCCGCTCAGAGCGATGCCAATACCAATGCAGACGAAGGCAAAACCGCAGCCAGCTCCAGCAGCATTACTTTGTCGATCGACTCCCCTGTGCTGTGGAATGCAGAAAAGCCATACCTCTACACTGTCATCATAAGATGCGCCGGTGAGGTCATCACTGACAGGATAGGAATCAGGGAGATAACGATAGAGAATAAGATCGTGTACATCAACGGCATGCCTATCAAGTTCCACGGAGTGAACAGACACGACTCTGACCCTGTGACCGGTTTTACAATCAGCAGAGAACAGGTCATCAGGGATATGTCTCTCATGAAGCAGCACAATGTCAACGCCATAAGGACCAGCCATTATCCAAATGTTCCTTATTTCTATGAGCTCTGCGACGAATATGGATTCTATGTGATAGACGAGGCTGACATAGAGGCACATGGTCCAAGTGAATTGTTCTATTCTGATAATAATTGGGATAACAAGGCAGCAAGGTGGAATGAGCCGATCGCCAACAATCCTGAATTCTGTGAATCCATTCTTGACCGCATCAGGCGCTGTGTCATCAGGGACAAGAACCGTGCCAGCGTAGTCATCTGGTCCATGGGAAATGAAAGTGCTTACGGCGTGACATTTGAGGAGGCTCTGGCATGGGTCAAGTCCTATGACAGCTCCCGTCTCACCCACTACGAGAGCGCCCAGTATACAGACGGCAAGAGAAAATACGATTACAGTAATCTGGATCTCTACAGCAGAATGTATCCATCCATATCCGAGATGGCTGAGTATATAGATGGTGATGGCGACAAGCCTTACATCCTGTGCGAATATTGTCATGCCATGGGCAACGGCCCTGGAGATCTGGAGGACTACTTCCAGTTCTTCGACAGCCACGAGACCACCTGTGGCGGTTTTGTGTGGGAGTGGTGCGACCACGCCATATACAGGGGCAAGGCGGCAAACGGCAAGGATATGTACGCCTACGGTGGAGACAGCGGTGAGACTATCCACGACGGCAACTTCTGTATGGACGGTCTGGTGTATCCGGACCGCAGACCACACACAGGACTTCTTGAATTCAAGAACATCAACCGCCCGGTAAGGATCACTGGATATGATGAGACAAATGGAGTTTTGACTCTGCACAACTACATGGATTTCACTGACATCAAGGACTACCTCACAATGAGCTACGAGGTTATGCGAGATGGTCAGGTTGCCGCATCCGGGGATATCGACACGCCTTCCATAGCTCCTCACAGTGTCGGAACTATCCGCCTGAGCCCTGTTACAAATATACAGAAATCATTGTCAGACTTATATGCAGCAAGTCATGCTGACATTTCTGGCAGTTCAGATGTTACTGATCGTTCAAGTGTTGTTGAATGTTCAGATGTCGCCGATTGCACAAAAGATATTATTACACACAGAATGTTTCTCCGTGTGATATATAAGGCAGCTTGTGACAGTGCATTCGTAAAGAAAGGTGATGTGTTGGGATTTGACGAGATAGAACTTGCCACACAAAAACAGAACGCAGACAAGGTCCTGGATAAAGCATCGTCTTTGGACAAGGCGCAGAATTTGGCGGAACAATATCTGACTACTCAGGATACAGCTTCTGCCCATCTTCATGTATCGGAAAGCGACACAGAATTTGTTGTCAGCGGAAGTAATTTTGAATATATATTTGACAGGAACACAGGAAACTTTACAGGCTTTGCAATGGACGGTCAGGAACTTCTCGCTGCTCCATGCGATAAGACTATCTGGCGCGCGCCTACAGACAACGACAGAAATATCAAGAACGAGTGGTTAAGAGCCCACTATGACATGATATCCGAGAGGACATATGAGACTGGCTGCATTATAAAAGATGGATGTGCCGTGATATCGTGCACGTCAAGCCTCTCAGCACCAACGGTACAGCCTGTTCTGAGGATAAACGCTGAATGGATAATAACACCTGAAGGAACTATAAAATCAAAAATGCATGTAAAGAAAAATGCTGAATTCCCTACGCTCCCAAGATTTGGCGTGAGGATGATTTTGAGAGAAGATATGCGAAATGTAATTATATCGGTATGGGTCCATATGAAAGCTACGCAGACAAGCACCATGCAAGCTGGCATGGCTCATTTTCTGCATCCATTGACGAGATGCACGAGGACTATATCATGCCACAGGAAAATGGAAGCCACTTTGACTGTAGCCTTGTTCAGGTCAGTGCCCCTGGAGCAAGCGACGAGTCTGACAGGAATAGCTCCGACAAAAATAACTTTGTCAACGGTTCATCATATCAGAGCATTTGCAATGCGCAGACAGCCGAAACGATCGCAGCTACAACAGCCCACAGCATAACCGTGACATCCGCTGTGCCATTTTCAATGAACGCCTCGCCTTACACCGCAGAGGAACTCACAGTGGCAACCCACAACTACGAGCTGCCACAGAGTGACAAGTCCTGTGCATAGACTATCGCCAGAACGGAATCGGCTCCAACAGCTGCGGCCCCGAGCTTGATGAGAAATACAGATTTGATGAGGATGAGTGGGAATTTGGATTTACCATGCATGTGAAATAGATACAAAATTATCGTTAAATTAAGTTTATCTCATGAAAAAGGACAAAGCCTCCAAACTTTGTCCTTTTTTCCGCTTATATGAGTATTTAGATACAATTTTGTATCTTTTTCACCATTTTGACTGTGATTAGCGAGAATCAATTATCAGATTTACCCGAAATCTGCCAAGCAGCGGTATTCCTCTTCATCCGGCGCATCTTCTCCGGATCCTTGCCCGATTTTTGGACGCCACCTACCACATCGTACTCTATGCCAGATGACACATCGACTACGTCGGGATGCACCTGCTCTATCGCCCGCCGCACATTGTCCGTCGTGAGACCTCCGGCAAGCACAAACAGCCTTCCATCTCTGTCGATATCCGTCAAACTATTCCAGTCAAATGTCTTGCCACTTCCAGGTTCACCGGCATCGAACACATAACCTGCAACATTCGAAAGGCTTTGATAGTGTGGGTACATATCCATATCCTTCACATTGAACGCCTTCCACACAGGCAAATGCGCACTCTCTATAAGCTCATCGCTGGTCTGTCCATGAATCTGTATCACATCAAATCCCAGCTCACCTATCTCCGCTATCTGCTCCGCATCCGGGGATACCACCACTGCAACCTTCTTCACATCTTTCCTCAGTTCTTCAAGCAACCTGCGCGCAGTCTCCACGCTGACATTTCTCTTTGACTTTGGGAAATACATCACCATTCCTATATAATCAGGTCTCACCTCATTCACCGCGGCCACATCGGCCGGGGTCGTGATTCCGCACATCTTTATCTTCATGCTGTCTCTCCTATTTTTTAACATCGGCTCGTCAACAGGCGAAAACTGATGCTACATATCCTTATCGAACGTCAACCCTGATAGGTCAAGTTTATATATCGTGTCAGCCATCTTTTCGTTTTCCAGAAACATCATCATATATATTGGCAAATATACTTTTTTGCCGCTGACCTCTACGTTTCTCTCCGAAAAAACATATGCATATTCTATTCCGTAATTTTCATCAGCCAAGACATTGCACAGCGCAGAGTGTCGTTTGTAATCCTTACCCGATTTTATCTCCAGTGGAACTACTTTACCATTCAGTTCTATTACAAAATCAAGCTCACCCTGCTTTTTGCTGTTAAAATAATATTCTTTATGACCTTTGCTGAGTAGTTCCTGGGAAACCACATTTTCAAATAGCGCACCATTGTTTATAGACTTTTCTTTATTCAGTATCGCCATTTTATATGTGATAAAAATCCCTGTATTTGGCTAGAT
>ERZ779908.31-NODE-31-length-25569-cov-1.74763_pt1 | contig 25569 bp, 23 predicted proteins | sample MGYA00511548_ERZ779908 | MGnify/ENA primary metagenome ERZ779908 (study PRJEB29588, sample SAMEA2154992) | human gut metagenome | biome: human gut; feature: human-associated habitat; material: faeces | place: Denmark | collected 2008/2010 ...
ACAATAATTGGATCTATCAATCCACCATTTGATTTTATTGATTCCTTTAATCTTTTAACGTGATCCTTTTTACACATTAATTCTTCTATTTCTTTTTGTGTTGGCACATAATTGTTTATATTTAGAACTGAATATACTCTTGGATTTTCTGGATAAAATTTCAATTTGCTTTGTTCAATTTCGCATTTTTTTACAGGATACTTTTCTTTTCCAATAACTAAATAATCTTCAACTACATTCTCCATCTTTTACTCCTCTATCTCTAATATTTTCTTTATTAATTTATCATATGAATAATCTGCAATATCCTCATATTCATTCAAAGATATATCATTTTGAACCAATGATGCTGCTTTTTCTTTACTTAATAATAACTTGTGTATCCATTCATCTATGCTTCCTCTAATCATTATATTATATATATTGCATTCCTTGGTTTGAGATATCCTATGAATTCTATCTTGAGCTTGTAAATAGTCATCCAAACTAAAACCTCTATCATAAAAAATAGCATTATTGGCAACTGTAAGTGTAAGCCCTTCTTTAGCTGATTGCGGTGTCGCAATCAATACTTTAACATCTTTTGTCTTAAACTTTCTTACTGATTCGTTTCGTTCTTCCGTTGTCATGCTCCCACTTATTTTTACAGCATTATACTTTTCATATTTCTTGCAAAAATAATCTACATTGTATATATAATTAGTCCAAATTATTACTTTTTCTTCTCTATTTATAATCTCTTTAACAAGAGAGTTTAATTCTATTTCCTTTCCAGAAATAAAATCAATGTCTTCATTTAATATCTTGGGATTTGATGTTATTTGTTCTAATCTTAATATTCTTTTTAATATTGGCGATGCATCATCAATTTTTTTATTTTTTCCGTTTTTTATTTCAATAATCAATTTTTCTTTTAGTTCATCATACATTTCTTTTTGCTTTTCAGTAAACATTGTCCAAATATCATGATAAGATTTATCTGGAAGTGAAAGTTTTGCTGATTTTTTTGTTTCTCTTATAGTAAAATCATTTATTTTTTCAAATATGCTTGCGATAAAGCTTTCAAAATCTTGTCTTTTCTTTATATCTTCAGATAATTTGTTTGATAAATCTGCTCGCTTTTTAAATTCTTTAAAATCTTTTCCTAAACTGTTTCCATTATCAAGAAAATAGATTTGAGCCCAAATATCATATGGTCTATTTGCAACTGGAGTTCCTGTCATAATAATCTTTCTTAAAAACATCGGTGAAAGTTCAAAAAAATCTTGTACTAATTTCGAATCTGGATTTTTTAGTTTAGCTGATTCATCTATAATAACACCTACATTTCTTGATTTTAAGAATAATTTAAATCTTGATTTTTCTAAAGAAATAGTTTCAAAATTTGTAATTATTAATCTTGTCGCACTATTAAAAACATAGAAATTACTATTTCTATTATTATTTAAAACTTTAGGATGTAAATATGAATGCACTTTCGTTTCTTCTTGCCAATTCTTAACCAAACCTTTTTTGGTTACAATAAGAACTGTATCAATATCTTTCTTTGATAACCAATATAATGCTATATCTAATGCTATTTTAGTTTTTCCTAATCCTTGTTCATGGAAAATTGCTGCATAATCTAAATCCTTAGCAAATTCCACAGCTTGTTCTTGGTGTGTAAAAGAATTTAATTTTGATTCATAATTAGGTTCATTCTGTAATATTATTTTTTTCATATTCTTTATACACCCCCAATTCATTCATTATAATAAGCTTAATATTTTTTTCCTTAATAATTCGTTTTATTATTCTATATGCAGAAATTGAAGCTTGCCATGGTACAGAAACAATTAATATAGACTTATAACCTATTTTTGAATAGTTTTCTAAATGGTTAATATAAGATTCAAATTGGTTAATACTATGTACTCTTTCTAGATCATTTTCGGTTTTTGCTTCTCCAATAATTATCAAATCATTATATTTATAATATAAATCTGGTACATATCCTTCTTGCATCCTTGTAACATTTCCTTCTACCTCAAATATGTCACTTTCAATTACAGATTTTTTTATAACTGATTGGCTTGAAACATATTCATATATTTTTTTTACTAAATTATGATGAACTATTGATTCCATTATTCTTTATTTATATCCTCCACAAAAATATCTATATTTCCACGTAAATCAATTAGACTTTCTTTTATTGGATTACTTCCATTTCTAATAGAAATGTACTCTTGAAAAGGCATATCGTTCATTCTTTTTACTAACTCTGTACAAAGTTGCTCAATTGATACTCCACTTATATCTTTATATTCAGGTTTATCTATAATTACCTTTTCTAATGCAGTTTTTATGTTGCTTTTTAACAATATATTTGTTGCTTCTTCATTCTTTAGAATTTCTGGTAATCTACGAACATTAATTGCCATGTCAACATTTCCATCAATTACCCATTTTGCAAAATCACTTAATGTAAATTTAGCTAATAGTGCCTCTTTAATGTTTCCATTCTGCAATTCTAAAAATTTAGAAAAATCTCTTTGATCAAATTCATCATCTGCATCTAATAATGGTCTATAATATTTTTCCATATCTTTATATGCATTAATTAATTTAATAATTTCTGATTTCTTTCCGCCGCAAAAATCTATAACCTGACTCATTGGTAAATTTTCTTCATTGCTTAAGTAATTTAAATATTTTGCTTTTGAATATGGATCCCATTCTCTTGGCCCGACTAAATGAGATTGCAACCTTATAGCATGGATTTCACTCTCACCCAAATTTTCATACACAATTGCAGGTATTGTATCCCAATTCCCGTCAACCTTATTTTCTTTAAATTCTTTATAAATCTGTACTCTTGTATTTCCTTCTATTACTATATATCTTCCATCTTCATGGTGACTTACTATTATAGGATGTATTATTCCTTTATTTGTCTTAATAGAATTATATAAGCTTGAATAATTAGTCTGATTGTTTGATTCTTGAACGCCACTACCTAATGCCAATGCTATTTGTTCACTATTTAAAGTCTTTTTATCGTACATTTCAATAAATTTAGCAATTCTTGGATTCTCCATATCCAATTCAATTTCATCAATATTCAATTCTAAATAATAAGATTTCATACTAATCTCTCCTTTATTTTTTATTATTAATTTCTTTAAATCTCCTGATGGACAAATCCAGATATTCTGCTGAATTATCAATCCCCACAAAATATCTATTTAATTTGTTAGCTGCAATTCCTGTTGTACCACTCCCACAAAACGGATCTAAAATCAAATCATTTTCATCTGTAGATGCTAATATTATCCTGTCTAATATTTCTAATGGTTTCTGGGTAGGATGTTTTCCTTGTTTTTTCTCTGATGGTTTTGTAAGACTTGTTGTCCATACGTCTTTCATTTGTTTATTGTTATTCAATTCTTTCATTAATTCATAATTAAATTTGTACTTTTTCTTTGGTAAATCTTTTCTAGCCCATAATATTGTTTCTGTCGAATGTGTAAACGTTTTACAAGCCAAATTAGGCGGAGGATTTGTTTTTTGCCATGTTATATTATTTATTATTTTAAACCCTTCCTCTTCCAGTGCCATTCCTATTGAATATATATTATGGAGTGTTCCACTAATCCATATTGTTCCTTCATCTTTTAATACTCTATAACATTCATGAATCCATTTCTTATTAAATTCATGTTTATCTTTTATGCTTAATGCTTTATCCCATGTTCCCTTATTTACACTAACCATTTCCCCTGCACTACATGTAATTCCATCATTTGATAAAAAATATGGAGGATCCGCAAAAATCATATCAAAGCTTTTTTCATCCAATTCTTTTAGTGTTGCAAAAGTGTCATTTTCTATTAATTTAAAGCCACTTTCTTCAAAATAGAATTTTCCTGGATACATTCATTCATCTCCTCATAATTAGTAATTAGTAATTCAGAAATTTCTCCTCTTCCTTTTGCATTTGCATTAATCATCCTTTTGGCAGAAATCTCATTTATATTAAATCCCTTATATATGTCCTCAAAGAAATTGTCCTCTTTATTAGTATTTTTAGGATTCGAATTTGACAACATTAATTTGGCATTCTTTGAATCTAGCTCTTTGAAATACTTAGCTAGATCCTTTTGATTTTCATCATTGAAATCTTCTTTAGTGTATGATGTAAATCCAGAGGTTATTGATAATGGTCTATATGGTGGATCAAAATAAACAAAAGTTTTTTCATCAATATATTCACTGCTCTTTCTATAATCCCCATATTCAAATCTAACATTTTGTATTAATTTTGATAAGTTTCTTAGATTTTTTGCATCACATATTGTTGGATTTTTATATTTACCACATGGCACATTAAATTCTCCATTTTTATTAACTCTATATAATCCATTAAAACATGTCCTATTTAAAAATATAAATTCTGATGCTCTTTTTATATTATGATTTTCCTCTAATTTATAAGAATTATATTCTTTTCTAATATCATAGAAAAATTTCTGTCTATCTTCACTCTCTAATTTCAAAAAATCTTTTTCTTTTATTTCTAATTCTTTTATTAAATCTTCAACACTTTCTTTGATAGTATTATAACAGTTTATTAAATCTCTATTTATATCAAATGCATATGCCTCTTTAACATCATATTGTTGTAAAATATTTATTAAAACAGCTCCACCACCAACAAATGGTTCTACATATTTATCTATTTTTCCATTTTCAAGTTCAAATGGATAAAAGTTTTTTAATTGAAATATTAAACCACCTTTTCCACCTGCCCATTTTACAAATGGTTTTACATTCTCCATAGTTTCCTCCTATTTTTATTTCATCTCTACAATGTCATCTAATGTACAATCTAGAACTTTACAAATCCTGACTAATGTTTCCATCTTTACCATTTCGTTCTTACCCATCTTAGCCATTTCATTTGTAGTTATCCCTGCTTTCTCACTTAAGTGAGTCTTATTAATCTTCTTGTCTATCATCAATTTCCATAGTTTATCATAATTTACTTGCATAAATTATTCCTCCATAAAACGATTTTTTATTACAAAAATATTCTATCATTTTATCTTTTTTTATTCAAGATTTTCTTGAATATTTCAAGAAGTTTTTCAACAATATATTTTATATTAAACTATACTTTACTAATCTATCCTTACCTATCCTTATCTGTGTATCCAAACTGTATACAAATTGTATACAAATGGTTGTCGCTTGGTATACCAATGGTTGACCAACCTTTTCCAAAAAACTCACGTAAAAATTTACTTTTGTGTGAATGTAGGTGGGCTATGGGTGGACAAAAAAATATAAAGAATTGACCTTTGATGGTGGGGGATTGTTATTTTTCCTTTCCTACCATCTTTAGCAATTCTAAATTTTTATTAAATATATTCTTCTATGTTTTATTAATATGTTTCTTCTTTTTGATTTACATACGATTCAAATTTATCTCCAAATAATGTTTCTGGTCTTAAATACTTTTCATATTCTGTATCTCTCCATTCCTTATACTTTTTATTTATAACATTAATAAAATCTTGTTCTGTGTATCCTTCGTTAATCTGTTTAGTTATAAGTTGTCTAATAGTTTTTGAATTTTCATTATAATTAGAACCTATTATTCTATTTAAGTAAAAAATTATTTCATTATAATGAAGGTCAGGATCTTCTTCTAATATATATTCTTTTTCTTTCTCTTTTTTCTTATTTCTATTTTCTTTTTCTAAATCTATTTCTTCTTCTATATCTGTTAGACAATTGTCCGCCTCTTTGTCTGCTTTTCTTTTTCTATACTGTTGTTTTTTTACAGTTCAAACAGTTGTTTGATTTGTATATTCCAATGCTTTAGGAACATAGTAACTGTTTTCCTTTTTTTCTATTAAATCTGCTTTTTCAAAAATAGCCAATGCTTTTTCTATAAAATCAACCTCTTGAAATGTTTCTATTGCAATTTCTTCAGTAGTATATGGTTCCTCCATTTTTCCTATCATTCTTACAAGTTTTCCATTTCTATTTTTTGCAATCATCATTAACCTTAAAAAAGTTAATACCATTTTTGCTCCATCTTTCTGTTTCTCAATCCACCTCATTGTGTCACCATTTAAAAACGAATCAAATAATTTCAGAAAATAAAATGAATCACTTCTATATTTGCTCATAACATCCTCCAATATATTTTGATGGATTTAGGCATATAAGTTGATTTTTTAGTAGTTCTGTGTTATTATGCTTATAGTTAAATAAATAACTTGAAAAAGGGAATTTAATGTATTCGTGCTCATTTATAAAATACATTCTATTCTCTATTTTTTTACTCATCTTTCATTACCTCACAATTTCTAAAGCACTGATTATTAATCCATAGATCGATAAGACTTTTTTTGAAGAATACTCTATATGCAACTCTAAAGCTTGGAATTTGATTATTCTTTAGTAGCTTTCTGATTGTAGATTAACTACAATGTAAATATTCTGCTACTTCCTTTACTGTAAAAACTTCATTCATTCTTTTATCTCCTTTCTTTTATTCTTTTTATTAATAAAATCGTGTTTTCACCTCCAATCCTCATCAATAACTTGACTTTTTTGTACAAAAGTATATAATGTAATTGTTTAGAACACTTTTGTTTGTAATTAGATTTAAACATAGGACTATACTGATGTCAATGCTTTCACACAAAGATGTATATTTAATTTTTTAAATTAAAAAATAAACACGGAGGTATTTGAATTTGAAATTATATGAAAAATTAAAATTATTAAGAGAAGAAAAAGGTATTACTCAAGATAAGCTTATAAAAGATACTGGGCTATCTGCACAAGCTATAAGAAATTATGAAAATCCAGAATTGGATCGACTTCCTAATACCGTTCAACTTAAAATGCTGAAAGACTATTTCGGAGTAACTTATGAATACTTATTAGATGAAAATTGTCAAAACAAAACTGTCGAATCTGTTAATATCGGAAAAAAATTAAACCTTTCAGATAAATCTATTCAACAAATAATAAGCCTACAAAACCATAAAACATTTTCTGGAGACAACTTAATCGATAAAGAATCTCCTATCACTTTTGATAGATGGCTTTCTAGCTTTGATAGTTTATCTTTATTCGTATCATACATTACCGATTATTATGTATTAAACGATTTATTGCAATGTACTCAATATTTTTCTGGTTTATTAGAATTAGCTCCATATATTGTAAATTGCTTGAATAATAACAAAAAGGATTTAGAATTTTTATTTGAATTATTAGATAGCAATATTTTAACCTATAAAAAATGCGTAACACATGGAGATACATCATCTAAATTAGATAATAACTCATATAATGAGCTTAATTCCTATTTATCTAAATTAAAGAAATATTGTAGTTCTTATAAGCCTACTTCTAATAAAAACTCTTTAACAAAAAAGAAATTAGAATTGGATGATGAATTATTCAACATTCTAAATGAAATCACAGAAATTGGTGCTGAATCATATCTATTTACACATGATGATTTACAATTCTGTGAATACAAAATAACTGAATGTATTAGAGACTATTTACACTATATTTCTGTGAGAAATGAGAAAATTGCTATTCCTTCTGAATATCAAAAACATATTAAGCAACTAAGGAAGGACGGCAAAATCAAATGAGTGTACGAGAAATAAAAAGAAATCAAGTTTATCAAATTGAAATTCCAATAGCTTACATGGCTGATGGAACAAGAAAAAGACATTTTGAAACTTTTTATGGAGGTAAAAAAGATGCGCTTCTTAGAGAAGCAAAATTAAAAATAGAATTTGAAACTGGAAACTTTCCAGAAAAGCAAAACATTAATTTTGAAATATTCAGCGAGGAGTATTTGGCCTATCAAAAGCCTATTCTATCCCCTAAAACATATAAAACATATAGTGATAGAGTAAAAATAATTAATGAACATATTGGATATATAAAACTAAAAAATATAAATACAAAAATTCTTGATAAATTCTATAGCTATTTAAGAGATAAGCATATAAATAAAAGAGGAAAACCATATAGTCCTACTACAATTCAAGCTTATTATGCATTAATAAATAATATGTTGCAGGTTGCTGTAAAATGGGATTATATTTCAAATAATCCAAATGTAAGAATTGAAAAGCCTAAAAGAGCTAGAGCCAATATTAGTTATTATTCAGCTGAAGAAATTACAAAACTTCTTGAATGTCTTTCTAATGAACCTTTAAAATATCAAGCAATTGTTACTCTTGCTCTTGATCTTTCTTGCAGACGTGGAGAACTTACTGGTTTAACCTGGGAAGATGTTGATTTAGAAACAGGCAAAATCATTATTAATAAAACAACTCAATATATTGACAGACGTATTTATGAAAAAGAGACAAAATCTGTTAATAGTGACAGAATCAATTATATTAATCCATACACTATTGAGCTACTAAAAAGATATAAAAAAGAACAACTTGAAAAACAATTAAAACTTGGTTCAAAATGGATTAAAACTAATAGAGTTTTTACAACAGATTTTGACGGAAATATTCATCCTGATACTCCCACTAAAATATTCGAAAAAATCATAAAAAAATACAATTTAAAACATCTTACTTTTCCCGGTCTAAGGCATACAGGTATTTCACATATGATTGCAAGAGGATTTCAAGCACAAGTGATCAGTAGAAAAGTTGGCCATTCAAGTGTACAGGTTACTGATACTTATTATTTTCCTTTCTTTGAAGATGAATTTAAACAAGCAGCAAATTCTATTAGTGATGTTTTTGAAAAAGTACAATAAGAAAGACGAGATACATTATTCTGATCCCGTCTATTTTTTTATTCTTGCAGTTTAGTTTGAATTTTTCTTAAAACATTATTCATATATTCAATAATTTCAATTTTAGTAATGCCAAACGATGTTTTATCCATGTCGTCAAGTTCCTTTATTAATTTTTCTATATTTTCTTTATCTGCCGAATAATATTCACTAAGATTTGAAAAATTGTATATTGCATCTAAGCAATATTTAAAATAATATATATTATTGCTATCACTTTCTTTTATTTTAGCAATTATTGTTTCAACATTTAATTCTTTCATAAATCCCTTTTTATTTAAATACTGTTGTCTGTTATCCTTAACGAATTCATATAATTCTATTCCCCAATCTTTAGATTCAAATACCTTCTCTATCGTCTTTTTATTTTCAATAACATTAGTTGCATTTATTTTTTCTTTAATATCTTCAACATGCTTGTAATATATATTAGCGATTTTTTTACTATCAATAAACTCATGAAAATCAAGGTATTCTATTTTTTGCCTTTCTAATTGATTTTTCATTCCATTAATTATTTCATTAATTAGATCAACTTGAAAATTTAGATTTTCAATACGTGATAAATAATATAATATTTTAGGAAATAATCTATAATTGTATTGTCCTTTTTTTACATTTTCATTTATTCTATCTAATGCTTGTTTTATACTATCATCATCCAAGACCCAATAATTCTGTAATTTATAAAAAGGATCATCCTTATCTAAATCATCAAATTTTAATTCTTTATAATATTTAATGCTTTTAGAAATTTTACTTTCATCTAATTTTCCTGTAATAATAAAATCGTTTACAAAATCAAATGCTGTAAAATAACTTTTAAAATTATAACTTTTATCATCATATAACGATACAGCTACATTACACATACAACCATCTAATATCTTTTCAACTCTTATACCACTTTTTAATCCTATTGCACAAAAAATTGTATTTCTATATACTAATCCTAATATTCTGTCCGTATCTTCAATTTCCTTTACTTTATTATATAAAGTTTCAAATATGTCTAATATATATACTACCGTCCTTATATTTTTACATTGATTTACTTCCATAATATTTATAAAAACTTTTTTATAATCTTGTAAAAATTTATATAAATTAGTATTTTTATCTTTATATTCAACAATAAGTTGATCATATACTATTGATAAATCTGGTTCATATTTAATTGTAAATCCTATTAATTTTTCTTTAATAGCTTTATACTTTTTATTTTCTTCATATAGATATTCAATCCTATTTTTTAATTTATCTAATGTAATTTTATTATTATCGCTTGACATAGCTTGATTTTTTGTTTTATTGTCTTCTTTAAAATCTAAATTATTATTTAAGCACGACATAACCTTCAATTCGTAATTTGTATCAAAATTCAATTTGTTTATTTCATTTTCATTTGCTATTATAATAACTTTTACATTTTTATGTTCTACATACTCATTTATGTACCCTAACACTTCATTAATAGATATATCGCATCTTTCTAGATCATCAAATATCAATACATATTTTTTTATATCATTAAATAAAGATACAATACCACTAATATCAATGTTTTTGATTCCTCCTAATTTAATATTGAAAATGTTTTCTATCGTTATTTCTGCGATTTTTCCAGTTTCTTCTCCTAATTTTTTTACTTTTTTATTAATCTTTATTTTTTTATCTATAATAGCATAATATATTTTCTTATTTATTTCTTCCTTACTTTTTACTCCATACAAAGATATGTATACTTTATTAGCATCTTCTTTTTTTATATATTCATTTTTAATAAAGTGTGTTTTTCCACACCCCCATTCACCATCTATTAGAATAGCATATTGCTTCTTTGGATTATTAATATACTCCTCTAGCACTTCTATTATTTCTTTATTATTTAAATACATTGCTTTTCATCTCCATTATTGTTTTTTCTTATTATATCACGCTTTTTAGATTTTGCTAATATACTTTCAAAATTTCCGCCGTTTTTCCGCCGTTTTTCTCAAAAATAAAAAAATCAAGGAACTTTGAATCCCTTGATAAATCTGGTTGCGGGGGTAAGACTCGAACTTACGACCTTCGGGTTATGAGCGAGGTTTGACCGGTTTTTGTGGTTTTGTGAAAATTAGAGTTTTTGTTGGTATTTAGGTATTTACGAGAGTTTTGGTTAACAGAACATTTGTGTCTTTTTAGGGCATTTTTGGAGAAGATTTTACCCAATTTTTACCCAATGGGTTTAGTACGTTTGTTCTCACAAAATTGGATCTTGTAAGGGATATTTTTATTAAGAAAATTTTTAATTTTTAGGAGGATTTAGATTATGAATAATTTAAGAGAAGTTAATGATGATATTTTGAAAGATTGGTTAGAATTTAGAGAGGATGATTTATGTTCTTTGACTTGTGATGAGGATAAAAAGCATTTTGTTTATTTTGATGAGATTTCTGAGAGAATTTTGAAGAATGTTCCAGAGCAGAATAAAAAGTATGTTAAGAAGCAACTTAATCTTCTTGATGAGAATTTTATGGATTATATTTTATATTGTATTATAGGAATGGTTTTGTTGATGGAGTGCAGTTGATTATTGGTTGTATTGATAAATAGCTAAAATTAATCCAAAGTTTTTTCAAAACATTGAAAAATAGAACTATTATATAAATTGTAATTAATCTTAATTTATTATATATTTTTTTATAATTATGTTGAAAAACTTTATACTTTATTTTATAACTCAACAGTACCTAATAGTTCAATAAATTGTGTCTTTAAGTCATCTACACTTAAAAAATTAGAAATATCTTTTTGTTTAACAACTTCTTTTGACATTGTCCTATAATTAACTAAACATTCTTTATATTTGTCTGTAAATTGAATATAGTCTGGATTTTTATTTATTTTTCTAAAAGTTATATCACAACACTTTATTATTCCATTTATTTCTTCCTCAAAAATTCTACTTGTTTCTTCACACCAATTTTTATATGTTTCATCTAATATTCCTTCTGAATCAGTTAATTCTTCATTTACAGAAATAATATAATTGTAAATTAATTTTATTCCTTCAATTTTTCCAATATTTATAACTGCATTATACATAAATGAATCTTCGTTAACAAATCGCTCTTCTGGTATAATTAAATTGTAATAATTCTCTGGTTTCTGAAGTTTAATTAAATCTTCTATATTTTTACTATATGAGATACTTTTAAGTTTTATAGTTGAACCTATCTTTGTTAATTTATTATCCACCATGTATATTATATTTATTTCACCATTTTTTTGACTTTGATATTCTTCTAATAAAAAATTATTATATAAATTTGCTATATCATTAAATGTTTTTTTATAATTCTCATATAAATTATTCAAAAATTGATCTATTTTAAATATATCTACAGCAAAATAAGTTTTATTATTTAGTATAATTTTGTTTTTGTTTAAATTTTTAGATATATAACTAGAAAACTCTTCATCTTTATTTTTTTGCAATAGTTTTATCTCATATAATTTACTTTTGTTGTTTCTAAACTCATCCTTAGCAAAGTTTTCCCAAAATAATGCTAGTGTCCTTAATTCTTTATAAAGTTCTTCATTTATGTTATTTTCTTCGAACATTCTTTTATATTCGCAATTATACTTTAAGAAATCTTTTAAAAGCTGATTTAAATTAAATGTTGATAAATTAATATTTTCATTTTTATGTTTTTTTATTTTAGATATTACTACAATATTTTTTTGATTAAAAAAATTCTGAAAATCACTAATATAATCAAAAAATAACTTTTCTATTCTTGTTTCTCTTTTTCTATAAAATTCTTTATTTCTTTCGTATATATTTTCATTATTTTTTTCTCTGATACTAAAAGATTTTAATTCGTTACTCATACCATATTTATTAACAGTACATTTAGGTGCTTTATACATATTTTTACTCTTTATAAGTATATTCCTAAATAAATTATTCAATTCTTCATCTGCTAATTTTGAAATGTTAGTTTTTCTATAAAAGTAGTCTAAAGCTGTATTATATTTTTTTACAAATTCCAATAATAAATTATTAGTTTCATTCATTGCCATCTTATATGCTTTCCAATCATCCTTACGCTTTTTATATTCATCTAGATCCAATAGTTGTCGATTAATATTTGTTATCCAAGAAATAATTAATTTATCTGCTTGCATTGTTTTATTGGTATCTGGAATCACTAACCCGTCTATTATTCTTGTACCTATCATTTTTACATTATACATTTGTTTTTTAAAATATAACCTTCTAATACAATATACAACATCCATAGTTCTATCATAAAAGTTGCTATCATGCTTATCATCTAATTTATTTATAAATTTAACTGATACTTCTTTCTGATCATTTTCCATCCAAACAATATTATATCTTTTAATAATTATTTTTTTTATATTCTCTAAAATTCTATTATATTCATCTTCTAAATCCTGTAGTTGCAGTCCAACCATAAAATCTAGTAATTCATCTATTTTTGAATAATCTAATTGGATTATTTTTAAATTACTTATAAAAACATTTCTATTTGCCATCCAGAATAATACATAACCAACATTTGATAAATCATCTTCTCTATATACATTCTTATTTTCAATATTATCTCCAATATCTTTAATAAACAAGTCAGTGTAATAATAATCTATTTTAAATTCTTCTAATTTAATTTCTTTTTTAATTGATTGTACCGTCTCAAAGTTAAATTTTTCATATAGTTCGAAAATTTCTTTTCTATTAACATTTAAATATCCTGTACAATCTTGTACAAAAAGTGCTATAAAATTGTCATTTGAATATTTATTTCCTAATTCAATGTCTTGTGATTTTTTATTATATAGTACAAATGTATCTAACCAAAGTAAGCTATTAATTATAGTTGCATAAGTAGACCAATCATAATCTTTTTCTTTTTTTATAGTACTGATTAATAACTCTGACTTCTCAACATTTTTATATAAATACTCTATTAATAATATAGGACAGTAATCTTTAGTACATTTTAAGACATCAATTATTAAATTATTTTCATCATAATATAGCTTAGTCTTTATTATATTTACTAATATCGTTGCTCTTACTGCATGTGTTGATATAATATAATTCGAATTATTTTTAATTCTAATTAAATATTCATCTTCTAAATTTTTTAACATTTTGCCCATACTTTTTGATTTAATTACATCGCTTATCTTTTTTAAATCTATACGAAAATTTTCTTTTCCTGCATAAGAAACTATTAATAAGAATTTCAACCATTCATCTGAATCATTTTCTTTCTCAATAATATTATCTACTCGCGTATTTAATCTTTCAGTTAATGTTTGCTTTTCTTTTAATAAATACATAAATTCCATAAAAGGTCCTTCTTTTCTAAAGCTATTCCATGCATCTTCAAAATTCAAATATTTTTCTGAACCTTCATATAAATTATATATTTCTTTTGCTTCATCTTCTTCTAATTTAAGTTCTATCTCTTGTAGTTTGAGACCTCCATAACTAAAATCAGTTCTCCTATAATCTTCTTCTCGAATAGTTATCAATATTTTTAAATTTATCCCTCTTTTATCTATCTGTTCTAATATCCATTTCCAATTAGTATCATATGGAGAAACATCAATATAAATTATTGTATCTCCACTTTCAGAATTGAATAGCCCATTAAGTGCTAATACAATATCCTCTGCTTGTTTTGAATCAGTAATATGTTCTACAACGAATATAAAGTCTTCACTATAATTATCTAACAAATATCTATAGGCTAATGTTGACTTTCCTTGTCCAGAGGCTCCTCTTATTATAACTACATTTTTTTCTTTAAATGCATATTTTATTTTGTTCATCCATTTTTTCCTATAAATATCCAGATTCTTTCTAATATGATCAGGTCTAGCATCAATTCCCATTCTATATTCTTTCTCTAATTGCTCATATTTTTTTTGACTTTTATACTCCCTTAGATTAACTATTGTTCTGCCATATTGATTATACATACCTTTTATACTCATTATGTCATTAATTACTCTATCTACTTCAATATTCCAAATTTTTCTATTAGTCATTTCTGTATATCTAGACAGTTTACTAATATAATTAATTAAATTATTAAAAATAATATTGGATTCAATAGATGTTTTAAAATTCTCTCTTAATTTACTATAAATTTCTTTTTCAAGACATTTTTCATTTTCTTTTTCTATTGATAGATTTTTTAATATCCAATCAACATCTTCTAATGTATAGCCATAACTCAACATCTTTGCTTTAAAATTGTCTATATCTTTTTGATTACGCTTTATTACACCTTGAAATTCTTCTCCTATATCTCCAAAAGACATAACTTTTATTATTACATTTTCTTCTTTATATTTTAATACTCTTTTAAAAAAGGAGTCTTCTTCTTGTGGTTTTAAATCAGATAAGCTTAATTTTTTACTTAAATTTTTAATTTGAATTAACTCTTTTATTTTCTCATTTTTTTTTATCATTAAATCTTCAACTGTTTCCGGATACATATCCATTTCATCTTCTAAAATCATTAGTCTATATGCTATATATAATGTTTGAGATGAAAAACCTTTCCAAGCAGATTTAGCACCAATGTCAGATTTTAATTCCATATATTCCTCCAATTATAATATTTTAATTTAAATAATATTTAATCATCTCTTTATATTGGTCCTGTGCGTTTAAACAGGTATCTATTAAATAACCTTTTTCATTTTTATATTCTTTTATTCCTCTATAATAAAATAATTTATCTTTATCTAAAATAATAAATGGTACTATATTATTTTTTAAACACTCTTTAAAAACTATTATTCTACCAACTCTACCATTTCCATCTTGAAATGGATGAATACATTCAAACCTATAATGAAATTCTATTATATTTTCTATTGTTATTTTTTCTAATGAATTATACCATTGCATTAATTTTACCATGTCTTTTTGTACATTTTTAGGTAATGATGTTTTCATATTTCCTGCTTCATTTGCTAACTTCTTATATTCCCCAACATTAAACCAATCTTTTCTACTATCTGACGTCCCTTCTTTCAATATTTTATGAAATTCTTTAATCATTTCTTCTGTTAATTCTTTATCAGCTACATCTAACATATAATCAACTAATTTAAAATGATTAGCAGTTTCAATAATATCATCTAAATTTGTAATTGATTCTTTTTCTGTTAATAAAGTATTTGTTTCATAAATATATCTTGTTTGGTCTTCTGTTAGTTTGCTTCCTTCAATGTGATTAGTGTTATATGCAAAAATTATTTGTGTATTATGATATAAATTTCCTTTTAGCTGCATTTCTTCTTGCTCTCTTAAAACTTCTAATACATTTATTTTAGAAAAATCAAATTCATCTTCTTTTAATAATTCATCAACTGAAACTTCAAATAATTCAGCTAACTTTTTTAATGATTCAATATTGGGTTCTAAAGCTCCTGCCTCATATTTAGATATTGTAGCTGGCTTTACTCCTAATATTTCTGCCACTTCAACTTGAGTAATTTTCTTTTCTTCTCTATATTTCTTTATTTTTTCTCCTAACATAATAAAAACTCTCCTTTTCTATATAATATATTATATCATATTATTTCCAAAAAAGAAAGTTTTATCGCATATACTATTCTATCTTTCCATAATAGAATCTTTTTAAAATTTCATAAATTCCTCAAATATTTGATTTATCTTATTCTCCTTTCCCTTAAATTCTACTATACTTTCAGATATTTCTTTCTTAATTTTTTCTAACCCTTCTTTATAATACGTATAAAATTCACTATTTATAGTATCATAATAAAAAAATTGTTTTATTTTATCAAATTTAATATTATTAGCTTGAATTAAATTTACTAGTTTTATTATACTTAAAAATAAAGATAACCCTATAGTTTTCTCATCTATATATTCTTTATCATCATTATTAAAGAATTTTAAACAATCTAATAATATCAATTTAATAAGATACAAATTATAACTTAAAATCAGTTTTACTACTTTTCGTTCATTTTTATCTTCTATTTCATTGAATGTACTTACAACAATACTAGCATGGGTATATTTACACAATATATCATATAAATCAACCATTATTTTTTCTCTTTGTTTTACTGTTGTATCTGTAAATAAATTGTTTGATATTTTATTTAACCTTTTTCCAAACTTTTTTAGTAAAGTATTGGGTACTGTAAATTTTCTTTTTAATTGAATATCATTATTGGATAAAATTAGAAATTCATTATATGTTTTTTCTTCTACTTCTATTATATATGACATCACGATATATTCTAATGAAGCTCTAAGCAGAGTATATGAATCCACAAAGTTAAATTCTTTTCAGAATTTTTTATTGTTTTGTATGCTTGGTTTATCAATCTTATGCTCTCAATGTGTTTTACTTTAGCTGTTTTTAGTCTTTTCACACTATTTTTACAACTTTTCTCTAATGGTTCTATAAATTTTGTTGTAATTGTTCTATCTATATCTTGAGTATTATTTATCATTTTTTTCCTTCACTTTCTCTTCTTTTTCTACAACTATATTTCGTGCTTTTTCAGCCAACTCATATTGTGTATTACTATCAAATTCTATACATTTATTTGTATAATCTATCATATTTAATTCTATCAATTTACTGTTTAATAAAATATATATTTTGTCAAATTCGATTGAATATTTACTTTGAATCATCCCTATTAAATATTGTAATCCCTGAATTTGTTGATTAGGTATATAAATACAATCTCTTATGAACAAATAATTATTTTCAAAAATTTTATATCCATTTCCATTTAATTTTTTTAGCTTAGTTCTAACTGCACCTAATATACTGTTTAAAGATACTGTTCTAGATTCAAACATTGAATATTCTGTGATATTACCCCCTAATTTCTTTATTCTTTCCTTACACTTATCTGGATTCTTTGATTTTCCATATGTAAGCTCAGAATATAAATATTCTGCTTCCATAGATTCTATATTTATTGATACTGTACATTCGATTCCCACATTTAGCTCTTCATTTTGCAAGTCCGGTTTATCAATTATATTCAAATCATAAAATTCCTCTTTAAGTAAGTTCTCTAATACAACCTTTGCATAACATTCTTCCCAATCATATTCTGTATGTCTAGGTAATGGTTCATCTTTATTTATCTTCATAATAATTCCTCCTTAAATACTTAAAAAGCAAAATAATTTTGTAATTTTTAATTACTATCATTTTGCTTTTCTTTTGTCTATTTTTTATTTAATTTTACAGACTGTTTTATTAAAGGAATAATATTGTCTATTTCATCTTCACTATTTATTATAATACAATAGTCTCCATTACCCCAATGTCCTGTATTACTTATGTCCCTTGTTATTTTTAATGGATCATTTAAAGTACCTTTTTTCATATTTATATAAACTTTTAGTTTATTTTTATGGAATTCTATATCAGTAATATTTCTTGAGCCTTTAAATGCTATATATAGTTTTTTTGCTTCCACATCTATATCATCTAATCCTAATATTCTAGTTTTCAATTCTTCATATACTCTTTTTATATCGTCCGAAACTTTAGATAAATGATCTTCCTCAGTATATACAATTATTTCTTTATTAACATCGTTTTGTATAGATTCCATTTGAATATCTTGCACTTTAACATTACTTGTCTTTTTTATAAAATCAATTTCGATAATATCATCTTCATATCTCGTTACTTTAACTAAATCTACTGGTATATTTTTAAAATCTGTAGCATTTAATTGATATGCTGTATATATTGGTGAAACAAATATAATTCTTGATTGGCTCCAATCTATATTTTGAGTAGTTAGCGATGAATTAGTCTTTATGTTGTATTGAAGAACAAAGTCTGCTTTTCTCTCTAGCATCAATTTTAAATATGTATAACCTTGGTCAACTAAAGAATGATTTTTAACATTTTTATATTCAATTATTCTAAATGATTTAGATTCTTCATCAAAAGCTAAAGAATCAATTCTAAAATCACCTACTACAAATTCTGTATCTATAAATTTATATCCTAATATTGTTTCAATGTTATTTTCGAAAAAATTTTGTAATTCTTTTTCATTTTTAAAATCCTTTTGTTTTAATTCTTTATTTGATTTTAAAATCATAGCTTGTTCCCTTTATTTAAAATTTTGGAATTCTATAAAATTGTATTAATTCTTTATTCTACAGCATAATATTCTGACAAATATTTGAATGTTGATATTGATGATATTTTGCTTGCAGGTATAAATATATGTATCCATTTTTTATTTCCTGTTTCTTCTGCCCATTTAGAAACCAATTTACAATATTCTATAGATTTCTGTTTTTTAGCAAGTACATCTGGATCATTTAGCTTATCATCACCTTTTACTTCGACTAAATAAATAATTTTTGCAGTTTCTATTACAAAATCAGGTTCATAACTCTTTCCATCATTATATGTTATATTAAAGTCTATAGGTGATGGTCTTAACCATTTTTCTACGAAATTAGTTTCTCTTTCTACTATTTTTGCAAGTTGTAATTCAGGCACACTATCAAACTTAGCGGTATCAAACACACCTCTTTTTATCCCATCAAATAATATTGAAGTTATTCTTCCATCTCTATCAGAATCATAATTATCAAATAGATTCTTTTTTATATTATATGTATAGTTAGATTGATAATTAATAGGTTTTTCAGCAAATACTTCTTCTTTTATTATTCCTTCATTGCGTACAAAATGCTTTAGCATTTGATTATATATTTCAGTTGCCAATTCTTTTTTATACATCATCACTATATTTTTAACTTGCTCATTGTTAAATTCTTTTCTGAATTTATTAATAGCTTGACTTATAAGCTTATATAATAACTCTGATGTTTTTTCATAATCTATTTCTGATTTATTTCTCAATTCTTCTAGAATAGTTTTTTCTGGGCTAACAGCATCAAAATTAATATATCCGCCCTCCATAATTTCCACTTCTGAAGCATCAATTAAATTCTGTAACAATAACTTATTGTCAATAGGTTTTTGATTAAATTTTGATGTATCTAGATCAAAGTCATCAAAATAATACTCTCCTTCTTCTCTCTCAGTTTTTATTTTTGGTATTAAAATAAATTGATTGTTTGATTCTTTTTCTGCTTTTTCTATAGCTTTATTCATCCAGCTTTCTATAGGATTTCTGTTTTCTTCAAAAATTCTGCCTAAATCTTCATTATTTTTTATTTCTTCTTCTATTTGTTTTTTTATTGTATTTCTACTTTCTTCTGTCATTTTATTTTCATTATTATATACATACTCTGTAACTTTATCCTTAACAAGTTCATTAATACTATTAGAAAAAGTATATTTTTCTTCATCCTCTCTTACTTGTAACAATCCTCTTAATTCATCTTGTTCTTCTGTCAAGTCTAAAGCTAATTGTGTATAAGTAAATTTCTCATCTTCAACTTCTTCCACTTTAATAACATTTCCTAATTTAAATATTGAATTTCCCTTTTGTGCTTCATCAAGTATCTCTTGAAATTTATCGTGTGCTGTTAGCATTACGCTATCAATTTCCTTGTCTCCAGTTCTTTCTCCATATGGCAATCTTAAACCTCTACCTACTATTTGTTCTCTCAATATTTTTGAACTTGCAGTCCTTAGTGGAACAATAGTATACAAATTATTAACATCCCATCCTTCTTTTAACATGTTAACATGTATTACTATTTCTACCGGATTATCTACTCTTTCTACTTCTAGCAATAATTTAGTATTTGCTTCTGTTTCGACACCTGACATTTTTGATTCTATTTTTATTGTCTTATATTTATATTTTCCATTTCTAAATTCATCAGATTTTATATATTCTTCTATTATCTTTGCGTGATTGGTATCTTTGCACACTACAAGCATAAATGGTTTGATTAGTGTTTTGTTATTTACTTTTGAATAAGATGCAAGCTTATTTTTTATCATCTCATGACATTTTATTCCATCATTTAGCATTAACTTGTCTAATTGCTCATCTCCAAAATGATAAAAATCTATATCTGTCCTTGTAACTGCAAACGGTACTCTTGTATATCCATCTTTTATAGCTTCTGATAGTGGATATTCATATACAACATTTTTAAATGCTACTTGTTTATTTTTTATATTCACTATTGGTGTTGCTGTTAACTCTAATCCTAGTACAGGCTTCAATTCATTTAATGCCGTCATTCCTTTATCAGCTCTATAGTGATGAGATTCATCCATAATTATAACTAGATCTTTCATCTTTGCAAGTTTATCATAAAAAGACATACCTAAAAATTCATTAAATGCTTTCATTTTTGTTTTATCTTTATCAAATTTTCCAATATTATAAACATATATATTCACTTCTGAGTCAAATAAAGATATATTCTTATTTGCATAATCATCATCAGCAATTACTTTTGGTGGATTACCAAAACATCCTAATCCTTTAAATACATATTTAGGATTATCTGGATTACCTAAATCTGCTTTAAGCTTCTCGTATATTGTTGTTCCTGGTGCTACTACAAGAAAATTTTTTATGCCATAATTAGTATATAAATAAGTTATAAATGCTCCCATTAGTCTCGTTTTTCCAACTCCTGTTGCTAATGCAAATGTTAAAGAAATGAATTTTCTTTCAAAATCCGTGCATATTGGATACTTACTATGTATTATATTTAATATTTCTTCTATATTTTTATTATTCATTAAATTGGTATCATTAATTATATCTTCTAATATTTTTAATGATTTTTCTTGAGGATTTCTTAATGACATTACTCCTGAAATATAATCAGTCGTATATTGCATAAAATTCATATTATTCATCTTCTTCATATTCCTCCTCATATTCAGGTGGATTTATTATATTTAAATTATAATTATCTTTTCCAAATTCACATTTAGATAATAACATCTCTGGAATTTTCTTTATTTTTATATTTTTATATAATCCATCTATTTCTTTATCATATGCTGTACATGCAATCACAAGATATTCTGCATCATTCATTTCTTCTTTTATTTTATTTATATCATTTTTAGTTACAAATTTTGTAGTTACATATAAATAACTATTTTCATTACCAACAGATTGCTTCCAAAATTTTTCATTTGAAGGATTATATTTAAATCCTTCATGTAGTGCAACAGCAGCAGCTAACATTTCTGCATTATATTCTTTATTTATAACAGGTTCTCCAAATGAATCAATATTTATTAGCGAAGGAGCTAATTCATAGAATTTATATCCTCCACCGCCTTTCCAATTTACGTCATTTGTTATTCCGCCATTATCTTTTCCTTCAATAATCCTATCAAGTCTAACTTTGCAATGTGTGTATGCTTGCTCTCTCATTTCAATTCCAATCCAATTTCTATTCATTTTGTGAGCAACAGCACATGTCGTGCCACTTCCTAAGAAAGAATCGAGAACAATATCTCCTTCATTAGTTGTCATATTAATTATTCTCTGTAATAATGCTTCTGGTTTTTTTCCATTTGGAAATTCAACATTTCCTTCTTTTGTTAAATTATTTAGGTTTAGTCCATCCCATAAAGTTCCTTGCATATCTTTTTTTAGCAAAATACCATTACTCTTCTCAACAACATCATTTAACCATGTAATTAATCTATATTTATCTCCTTTATAAAATTGTTCATATTCTTTTCCTTTATTTCTTCCAGTTTTTGGAACATACTTTATACTTATCAAATCTCCATGTTTTATATTATCTTTTTCTAGTTTTTCCATCACTCTTGGTCTAATTGAACTTTGTGGCATTGCAGTAGTATAAATTTTATCTATATACTTATAATAAACATCTTTTTCAGTGATTCCTTCAATTTTAGCAACTTGGCTTACAGACTTAAATTCAGGATTTATGCGATCAAAAATTTTTATTTCATTACCATCACCATCAACTGTTGAAGCTATATATTTTTCTTCGCCTTCTTTATATAATACTGATGTATATTTCCAACTGATTCCTTCTTCTTTGTACTTTTGAATAAGTTCATAAATCTCCGTATATGCATATGCTCTATTATACCATTTAAATTCCTCTTGTTTTTTTGTATATACCAGTAGATATTCGACATTTTTCTTTAGTCTCTTATCTTCTCCTCCTCCACTGGCTCCGTGCAATATTTTTCATTTTTACTGATATTGTATTTAAATAATTATTTCTTCCAAAAATTTCATCACATAAAACTTTTAAATATGCTTGTTCATTGTCATCAATTTGAATAAATATGATTCCATCATTTGATAATAGTGTTCTTAATATTTTTAGTCTTTCATTCATTAAATTTAGCCATATACTATGTTCTAGATTATCATCATAATTATCAAAAGCACTTCCTGTGTTATATGGAGGATCTATATAAATGCATTTTACTTGATTTGCATATTTATTTTCTAGTGCTTTCAATGCTAATAAATTGTCTCCATGTATTAGCATATTTTCTGTATCTTGATTTCCATATGATTTTTCCTTATTTTCAACTAATATTCTTGGTTCAATATTTTTTTGTTCATATTTGTTATACCAAGTTAATTCTAATTTATTTAACATTATATATACACCCCTAAATATTATAATTACTCTATAATATTTTATATCACAAAACGACTTTTTTCACAACAAATTTTCCTATATTTGTATTGTTTTTAATTTCTTCCAAAGAAAATATCATAAGGATAACCAGCTTTAATATATTTTTCAGTTAACTCCATCTTATACTTTTCTAACAATTTCAAATATTTTTGTTTAAAAACATTTTTGCAAATCCACTCAACACCTTTACTAGAAATAACAACTTTGCCATCAACTAAAAATTTATATTCTTCAAATCCATTATCACACATTTTTTTAATAGCTTTTCTAACAGTATTTTCTTTCCTATTGAAGTAATTGCATAACTGTTTTATTTTCATATCTTCATTCCACCAATTCTCATAATGTTCTACTTTTAACAATTCTTCATATTGTCTAATTCTATCTTCAAAAAAATCCACATCAGCATCTATTAAAGATTTTTCTTTTTGAAAATACACTTGAGTTAACCATGCATATCCTTCTGCTAAAATAAAATATTTCCTACTTTTTACTTTCTCACTCCTCCACCTGCAAGTTGGATGTTTTTTTAGCATAACTTCTATAGCTTTTCTTAAATCTTTATGTGTTATTTCTTTTCCATATTTAGTAGTAACACCTAGTAATTGAAATCTCTTTAAGATTTTATTATATGATAAGAAAATACTATCTAAAACTTGCTCTGAATCCATTCTCATTTTTTATCACTCCTACTTTTTTAATTTTATTAATGCTAGTCTACGTAGCATTGATAGTTAGCAAAATTTATTTTGCTCCGAATTATGAGGCATTTTTTAATGCCTAATATTCGCCAGCGTGGTGTCTTGACACCCTTTTTGCTGTTTAGGGCAAAATACCCTAATACCATTTTTTGCTCTCCGAGGGATATTTTTGATATAAATTTTTTCAAAATATTTTCAAAAAAGTTCAAATTTCTAAAATAAAAACTTGAACTTTTTTGCTTTACTTTTGCTTAAAAATATATTATAATATTTTTAGATTTTGGATTAAGTTAGCATTTAGTTTTATCGCTTTTGCTAGCTTTTTCTTTTGCATTTCTATCATTTTTTATGAATGAAATTCCATAACACATTTTGTATAAAATTTGTATAAATTCTTCTGCTAATTTCCTATTTTCAATAGCAATTTTCTCCATCAATTCTTCTCTTGTATATCTAGTTGTAATTACTATTGGCAACTCGTTTTCATATCTATTATTAATAATTCTATACAACCTTTCTAAAGCCCATTTACTTGTTGTTTCACTCCCAAAATCATCAATAATTAACATATCAACATTAGAATAAAGTTCCATAATTTTTGACTCTGTCGTAACAGTTTTATTAAAAGATTCTTTTATTCTATCTGTTATAGAACTAGTCCTTTCCAATAATGCAATTTTTTTATTTCTAATAATCTCATTAGCGATACTTGCTGCTAAATGAGTGTTTTCATATCCTATACTTCCATATATAATAATTCCATCTTTAACTTTGTTTTCTGTGCATAAATGTGTATATTTTATTAATGTTGTTAATGCTTCTTGGTTATCTTCATTAATATTAAAGTTTACAAAATCACAATATTTCAGTTTTCTTTTTATACAACCCTCCTTATATATTTTATTTATTATTTCTCTATATTTTCTTTGTTTTTCTTTTTCATTTTTATTTGAATCATATTGTTTCCAAAATGCAATTGCTTCACTACAATCACACCTTTCATATTCTACCATATCGTGATTAACATTTGCATAAAGATAACTTAATCCTACTGGCTTTAATTTTTTATTGCAAAATCCACATTTTGCACCTTCATTGGTGATAACTTTATAATTTGAATTCTTTAAATCCGCTTCTATTCTCATCTCCTTCTTTATTTAATATATTTTTAATCTTATTTTCTTCTTGTGTGTTATCCAACGTTATTGTAATGTTACTTTCTTCTTTTTCACTTTTCAACTTTTCACGATATTTTTGTTGTCTAATTCTATTTTGTTCTTTATATTTTTCGTATGGCTCAATGCTTTGATACTTGTCCCAATTTTTAATTTTATATGCTCCATCTTCTACAATTAGCATAT
>ERZ779908.63-NODE-63-length-17698-cov-1.89254_pt1 | contig 17698 bp, 8 predicted proteins | sample MGYA00511548_ERZ779908 | MGnify/ENA primary metagenome ERZ779908 (study PRJEB29588, sample SAMEA2154992) | human gut metagenome | biome: human gut; feature: human-associated habitat; material: faeces | place: Denmark | collected 2008/2010 ...
CTTGGTCCGTTTGTAATTGTTCTACTTTATTAAAAGAACTGAAAATAAATCATTACAAAATAAGACCAAGAACGCCAGAACATAATGGATAAGTACTGGTGCGATAGCACCAATAATAAATTCAATGGTACTACATTTTTTTATAAAAGTTTGTTTCACACCATTGACATATATACAAATTTATATTACCAAAACTTTTATGTATATTGATTTTTACACATTTTAGTGGTAAAATATCCTCATACTATGGTTAAGTTCAGATTGTTGTGGAAAGCAATGTTCTAAGTAATAAAGGAGTTAAGTTATGATTGATATTAAATTAATTAGAGAAAATCCAAATTTGGTTAAAGAAAATATTAAAAAGAAATTTCAAGATTATAAAATTGATTTAGTTGATAAAGTCTTAGAATTAGATAAAAAAAATCGTGAAGTTAAACTTAATGGTGATGACTTAAGAATGAATAGAAATTCCTTAAGTAGCAAAATTGGGTTGCTTATGAAAGATGGAAAAAAAGATGAAGCTGAAGCAATAAAAAAACAAGTGCAAGATATTAATAGTCAACTTGTAGAAAATGAAAAACTTGAAGAGCAGTATGCAGAACAAATTAAGCAAATAATGATGAAAATTCCAAATATTATACATGAATCTGTACCTATTGGAGAAGATGACAGTAAAAATGTAGAAATTCAAAAATTTGGTGAACCTTTTGTTCCAGATTTTGAAATTCCTTACCATGCCGATATAATGGAAAGATTAAATGGAATTGACCTAGATTCTGCTCGCCGTGTTGCAGGTAATGGGTTTTATTATTTAATTGGAAATGTTGCTAGACTTCATTCAGCCATACTTAGTTATGCAAGAGATTTTATGATTAATAAAGGTTTTACATATTGTATTCCTCCTTACATGATTCGCAGTGATGTTGTTACTGGTGTTATGAGCTTTGAAGAAATGGATGCTATGATGTACAAAATTGAGGGAGAAGATTTATATTTAATTGGTACTAGTGAACATTCTATGATAGGTAAGTTTAAGGATCAAATTTTATCAAAGTCTGAATTACCTTATACTATGACTTCTTATTCTCCTTGCTTTAGAAAGGAAAAAGGTGCCCATGGTATAGAAGAACGTGGTGTTTATAGAATTCATCAATTTGAAAAACAAGAAATGATTGTTGTATGTGAACCTGATGATAGCTGGAATTGGTATGACAAAATGTGGTCATATACTGTTGAGTTATTTAGAAGCTTAGATATTCCTGTACGTACTCTTGAATGCTGTAGTGGTGATTTAGCCGATTTAAAAGCTAAAAGTTGCGATGTTGAGGCGTGGAGTCCTAGACAGCAAAAATATTTTGAAGTTGGCAGTTGTTCAAATTTAACTGATGCTCAAGCTAGACGTTTGGGAATACGCATAAAAGGAGAAAAAGGTAATTACTATGCTCATACTTTAAATAATACTGTTGTTGCACCTCCTCGTATGCTAATAGCCTTTTTAGAAAATAATTATAATCCTGATGGAAGCATTAATATACCAAAAGCTTTACAGCCTTATATGGGTGGATTAGAAAAAATTATACCAAATAATTAACGGAGGATAATATGTTAATTAAAAACCCTAAATTTGAAATTTCTGCAGTAAGCCCAAAGCAATATCCTGATAATGATTTGCCACAGATTGTATTAGTTGGCAAATCTAATGTTGGTAAGTCTTCTTTTATAAATACAATGGTTAATAGAAAAAAACTAGCTAGGACAAGTAGCGAGCCGGGAAAGACTAGACAGATAAATTTTTACAATATGGATAACAATTTCTATTTTGTAGATTTGCCTGGATATGGATATAGCAAAATGTCTAAAAAAGAACAGGCTATTGTTGGTAATTTTATAGAAGAATATTTGAAAAAAAGTAGGAATATTGCCTTAATATTGTTTTTAATAGATATTAGGCATACTCCTACTGCAAATGATAAATTGATGTATGATTATATAATAAAATGTGGTATTCCTTGCTTGGTTATTGCAAATAAAGCAGATAAGATTGCAATAACCAAAGTAGATAATCAAGTAGATAATTTACAGTCAATATTAAATCCTCTTAAGGATTTAACTTTTTTGCCATATTCTTCTGAAAGAAGAATATATGTTGACAAAGTCTGGGAAAATATTAATAATTTTTTAGATATATAAACAAAATATATTTATATTTTAGAATATAGTAATAATACTACAATTAGCGGGCGATTAAAATCGCCCGATTTTTGCTACTATTACTGTCATATCGTCTTTTTGTTTTCCATAATTGTTATCTATTGCTTCTGATAATATTATATCTGCTATTTTTTGTGCATCTGTTGTTTGCATGTCTTCTAATAAGTATTTTATCCATAATTCTTTGCTTATATATTCTGTATTTGATTCTATTACACCATCTGTGCACATTACTATTAGGTCGTCTGGTTGTAGGTCATAATCGTATACTACTAAATCCATATTTTCTACTATTCCGGTTGGCAGTTCTAGCGATTTTAATATTTGTATTTCTTTTCCTCTTTTTATAAATGTTGGACATGCTCCATTTTTTATAAATTCTAAGTTTCCCTTATACAAATCTAATATTGCTACATCTAATGTTGCATACATGTCTTCTTCCAAGTTTGCTATTAATGTAGAATTTATTAATTTTATTGAAATATCTTTGTCAAAACCTGCTTCCAATAATCTTTCTAACATTTTTATTGCTATTTTACTGCTTTTTCTTGCTTCTGGACCTGAACCCATTCCATCACTTAGTGCTAACAAATATTTTCCATCTTCTAATTTTGTCTGTAAGTTACTGTCTCCCGAAATTGGTGAATCTGCTTTTGTTGTTTTTGCAACACCTATTTGTATATTATATTTGTCTTGTAACATATATGTAAACTTGCATTTTGTTTTATTCTCTCTTAGCCCACATTCTTGATTTTGTATTATAAATTTATCATCAAATGCCTTGTTCAGTATCTTTCCAATTCTCTTTATTTCACATGAGGTTCCATCTAAATTATCACAGATATCTGTATATACATCTACAACATATCTTCCTGATTTTTGCTTTTTAATACTTATATCTTTTATATTTATTTCTTTTTGATTTAGCAATGTTTGTATCTCTTGTTTTTTTTCTTCATATTCATCAGTTTTCTTATTCATCTCGTTTGCCAGTTTAGATATTGCCTCTGAAACTCCTTCTAACTGGTTAGATACATTTTTTTTGCTTTCTTCCATCTTCTTTTTCCATATAAAGTTTAGTTTACTAATTCTATATGAATAATTAATTACTTTTGTAATTTTAGAAACTTCTTCTTGTACTTTTTTATTTTTCTCTTCATATCCTACTATGTAATTATTATGGTTAGCAAAAATTTTAATCAATTCCTTTTCTACCATAACTTCTTCTTTTAGTAAATATTCAAAAACATCTTTTAAAATATCTTTATCGTTATATATATCATCATACAGCATATTTTCTTCTAAACCGCTTAAGTTTATTCTTAGCTCGTCTATAAATATTTTTTCATTAGAAAGCTCTTGTTCCTTAAGTTCTTCTTCTGAAACAATTGTAGCTGCTGCTTCTTGATAAGTTTTTGCCATATCTGATATAGTTTGAGACATACTTGTTAATTTATATATTGTATCCTTATTTTCTTCTAAAGTTTTTTCTGTTGTTTCTGGAAGCATCTTTGTTTTACTTACTAAATCCTGAATATCTATTTTAATATTTTTAGGCACTGCTAAAAGTCCAAGAGAAGCTATTAAAATTTCTTGTATTAGTATTATAGGCACTGTATTTCCATTTGCAACATATGTTAATAACACATTTCCTATTATAAATCCTAATATAACCCCAATTTTTCCAAATTTGTTAAATATACCTGCTACCATTCCAGATATTGCATATGAAGCTATCATAACAGGTTCATTATTGCATATTATTCCTAAAACAACTCCTATTGTAATTCCAGAAGTTGCTCCTACAAGTATTCCATTTTTCCAACCTAATATTAGTACCAATAATATACTTAATATATTTTTTAAGTTATATCCAAATATTGTTGTATCCCCTAATGTAGTAAATGCTATGGCTAAAAGCAAGCTCGTCCCCATTACTTCTTCTATTGAAAATACTTTTTTTACTCCAGCTTGTCTAATAACTGTTATTGAATTTGAAAATATTTTGTAGAAAATATATGTACAAATACTTAGCATTATTGATGTTAATAATTCATATAATATAAATGTCCTAAAAAACATTGGAATAACTTGTACTAATAAAGTAGATACAAATAAGTGCATACCTAATCTTTTTTGTTCATTGACTTCATCCTGTATTTTTGGTTTTTTTATTAATATTGCTACAAAGAATACTAATGTTGTTAAAATATATGTCAATAAACTATTTGGCCCAAATTTTATAAAAGTAGATATTAAAGATATTAAATACATTATCCCTACAGGCATATTACAGCTCAGAGCTGCTGCTATTATTGCTAATCCAAATGGTGTTATTGTAAACATTATATTATCTGTACTAATTCCCACCATTGAAATCATAAAAGTTATTGTATACAAGATTATATTTTGCACTGTAAATAGGTTTTTTAATATAACCTTTAATTTATCTTTTTTATTTACTTCTATTTTCTCATTAATTTTTTGTTCTCTTTCTTTTGAAATGTTTTGAAACATTTTTACCACCCTTCACTTTTTTTATTATGTTCTATTTTAATACTTTGTTAAATATTTTTTTGTCGTTTTAGATACATAATTTAAAAAAGTTTTTTACATTATGCGTTCCTTCTTTATTTTACAATTATTTATTTTACTTTTTTATAAAACATTTTCTTTTTATAATTTTATCGTATTCTGTAGTAAAACACAACAATGTAAAGAAAAAAGGACGAAAACTCATCCTTTTTTCTTTTTATCTTAAGTACAATTTTTTATTTTACAAGAACTTTCTTCTTAATAAAGATTATTCCTACAACTAGCATTCCAGCTATTACAATAGTAAGTACATAATAGAATACTTGACCTATACCAAATGGTGGCATTACTGCAACATTTTCAGCTTTTGCTTCATCATTTTCTACTGGATCATTAGCAGGGTTAAAGTTACCAACTATACTTGTTTTCATTCTTCTACCCACTGCATTTTCTAGCTCTACTATTTCTACTTTACATTCATATCCGCCTTGTGCACCTTCTTTTGTAATTAATTGAGAAATTGTTAGCATGTTGTTGTTTAAATATTCATTGTCTAAATATCCTTTGTTTGAATATTTATTGTTTATATTATCTGCTTCTATTTTGCTTATAGTGTTAGATTGACTTGATATAGTGTCTTTTAGTCTATAATTTACTAAGTTATTATTAATATTTTCACCATCTTTTTCTTCTGCTGGTATTATTTCATTAATGTCTGTAATTGCGTTCCAATCCCCACTTTGAGTTTTATTAAATTGCATTTTATTAGGAATATAACATACTAATTTTTTAGCTTTTGATTCTACTTTAATTCCGGAATTTGTACGACCTTTTGCATAATATTCTAATCCCTCATATTCCACATAATCATTTAGCTCATTGATTTGCATTTTATACGTAATCTGTATTGTTGCACCATACATTAGCTCTTCATCCAAATACAATTGTATAAATCCTCCTGTAATTCCTTTTGTTGTACTTCTATTTGATTTCCATATTACGTTTTTTATTTCATTTCCTTTTGCTTCTGCTGTTTGTGTAGCGTCAAATACAATGCTTCCATCTGATAATGTAACCTTAACATTTTCTACATTATTGGTAATTTGTAATTGTGTTATTGGTCTTTCCACTAATCCTAAGTCAACATTTTCAATTCTTTCGCCACCTCTTCTGCCTTCTATTTTTATTTTTTGAGTTTTTGCTATTTTCCATGTATTAGTAGTTAATTCATCAACTAATCTTCCCATTAAATCGCTTCCATACTGTTCGCCCAAATATGTAGGTACTTTTGTTGGAGATGCTAATACTTCTGCTATATGGTTAGTTTGAATTTTAGAATATTTATTTACCTCTTCTACTCTAGCCCAGTCATCTATTGCTTTTGATACATGTGCTTCATTTAAGCTCTTATCATAATCAACATTTTCTATATCGTAACCGTTTTCAAAACCTGCTTGGAATATTGTAGACTTGTAATCTTGACCATTATATGATTTTTCGTTTCTTCCTCTTCTCTCCACCAATACTTTGTATGTTTCATTGTCTTCGTCATTTGTTAAAACTGTAGCATCGTCAAGTCCATATCCAAATAATACATAATAATCACCTGATTCCTTAACCTCAAAAGAATATTTACCATCTTCCCCTGTTGTGTATTCATCTGCTACTGACTTATATATATATTCTTTGTTATAACGTTTATCATTATATTCTTTTATCCATCCTAACTTCTCATCTCCTGCAGCTTGTTGAGTGCTATCATTTCTCTCATACTTTTTACATAATGCAACTTTTACACCCGCTATTTTTTCTTTTTCTTCACCTGAATCTCTTATACCATTTTTATTATTATCTTCCCATACACATCCACTTATTGTATTTGTAGAATCTATTGGTGTATTGGGATCTGGTGGTGTTGGGTCATCACCGTCATCAGTTATGGTTAGTGTAGCTGTTGTTTTGTCACTATCGTCCTCAAAGTTTATTACTCCATTTGTAATTTCTTCTATTGTTTCTAAGTTACCTGGTGTTGAATTTACATCTATCAATCCTGCTACTGTAGTATTATTTCCTATAATTTCTCCATGTCTATTTGGAGTTGATGTATTTGCTGAATAATATGTTTTATATCCATTTATTTCTGCTATATTAGTTTTTTCTCCAATATTTATATAGCCTTCAAATCCTTGTAAAGCCATACGTTTAACTTTATAAGTTAAATCAATTGTTATTCCTTCTCCTGTTGCTAATTGTTTATTTTGTAGTCTTATATATACTTTATTAAATCCTGGAAATGATTTTTCCGTCACTTGACCATATATACTTTCAGATACCGCTGAAGATTTATCTTTAGAAATATTTTTTCCATTAGTATTTACAACAGCTGATGTTAGCTGTAAAGAATCATCATAATAATCTACAACTTCTGTAATTTGTGTTTCTAGACTTTGTGATAAATTATATACTGTTATTCTATATTTAATCTCTACTTCTAAGTTTCTCTGACCCATATATTCTGATTGCTTTATAGGTCTATCATAATATTTATTATAGTAATATTGTGCATTTAATCTATTTATATATATACCTTGTTGTGAATCTGCATATTGTTTTGCAAGATTTATTTTGCCATTGTTATCTTTTATTGCATTTGTATAGTCATTTATATAGTCTTTAATACTATCTAAAGCATATGTTTTACCATTAAATACTGTTTTATCTGAATTTCCATTTTTTGTATTTGTAGTTGTTACTTCTACTACGTCTTTAGTTAACTGTGCATTAAATTCTTGCCTTCTCCATAGTCCTAAGTTAACATAGTTTGTCAATAAATCTGTTCCAAATGTTGCGTTTTTATTAGTAGGGTAATATTCTATACCACTATTAAATGGTGATTTTGTTAATGCTGACATTTTGCAATCTTCTATAAATTGTAATTTATTCCATGCCTCATTATCATTCATATCTCCAACTATACTTCTATATATTCTTACTTTTTCAGCTTCATTTGGATAATGTCCATTTGCAACAATAAACTCTTTTATTTTCTGGCTAATTAAACCTTCTGACCATTCGCTTGTTATAGCTCCATTGTCGTCATAATCTAAAGTTCCATATTTATTATATTTATAACCATCCACTAATTGTATTTTATCTTGTACATATGCTACACCTTTTGATGTTTTCTTTAAAGTATATCCCATTAGTTCTAATCTTGTGTAAGACTTATTATAATATATTCCTTCTTCTTCAACTAAATATGTACTTATTCCTAAAGTGTTTTTGCTTATATAGTTCTTTGGAGATGCTCCAATTTCTGCAAATCTATTATTAAATGTTTGTCTTCCTTCTATTGTGTTTTTTCCAGTATTTGTTTCAAGTTCACTTGCTTTTGAATTTGCTTTCCATTTTTCAAACCATTCTGTATTTGTTTGGGTATTTTTACCTGAACCCGTATTGGTTCCTGTTCCAGTGTTTTTTCCTCCGGTGCTTCCACTATTTCCATTATCTCTTCCTGTACCAATATTAGTTAGTTCTCCCAACATTTCTTCTACTGAATTATAGTTTTGAATTGTATCGCCAGAAATTCCTTTTGCCAGGTATTCTGTTGGCATATATACTTGACCATCATATTCAAATACAACATAATATTTTTTGCTTTCGTCTACACCTTCAAATTTGTAGTTTCCATTTGCATCTGTTAAAGTAGGGTTTATTCTATTGTATATGTTTGTTACACTATCAGCTGGCATTAGCTCTGCAAGTTTCATATCTTCTGTATATAAACTTACTTTTATGTTTTCTAAGTTTTTGTCAACATTATTTGTTGTACTGTTTATACCATCTCCTAAACTTGCTTTTCCAGTTTTTGCATCTTCCCAAACATTTCCACCAATTGAAATTAGTTTTATATCTTTTTGGTTTGGTATAACAATAGATATTTCTCCTCTTCCATTTAGTTCAATTGTAACACCTTCTGGAGCATTTACATTTATTATTCCTGTTATTCCATACTTATCTGTTCCATCTATTGTTATTAATTTTTCCTTTTTAACATCAAATTCTATTGCTCCATTTATCATTTTATATCCAGCAGGAGCTTCTATTTCTTCTATTTTGAAATGATCTTCTCCTTCTGAATTAAGTAGTAACGTAGGTGTTTGACCTGATATAACAAGATCTCCGTTTTCATTTGATGTTGCTTCACTTGTTTTTCCTGTTGGCCATGTTATATTAAACTTAGCACCTGCTAATCCATTTCCTTGTTCATTTACTTTCCTTGCTTTTATCTCATATGTATCAAGTAGGTCATCTGGATTTTCTGGATTTGCCTTAATATTTTTTATTTGTACTGTAATAGTTTGATTTTCTTTATTAAATGTAACTTTTGCATTACTATTTGCTGAAACAATTTCAATTCTATCTACTTCATAGGTATTTGTCGTTGAGTTATATACTTTATATACATTAAATACTATTTTTAATGGTTGCGTAATATATCCTTCTGGTGCACTTTTCTCTTCAACTGTCCATGTTTCAGTTCCCGAAGCATTTATAACTTGATGACTTCTTAATATATATCCATCTTTATCTGATACATACGTTAGAAGACCATTAATTAAAAATTCTGCTCCTTCTAGTCCATGTTCAACTCCATTTTCATCTTCATAAATTTTTCTCATGTTAATAGAATATGATCCCTCTTTTGAAGGTGGTTGAACTGTGCCTAGGTCTAAAGTAAATTCTTTTAGTTCTCTTTCTCCATTAAATTCTGTTAATTGTTGAGTAAACGCTGCTTCAAATTTTATCTTTTTGTCCTTATTAGGTTTTAATCTTGTTATTTCATTTTCTTTCTCTAAACTGCCTTCTGAAATTTGATAACTTATTCCATTTTTTACACATTCTTCTCCTTTAGCTTCCATCCATGTAAAATGCGCATATAGTTTTGCATCAGCTTCTAATTCTGTTTTTGGAATTAAGATGTAAAATTCTTTTTCTGATGAAGGTCTCATAAAATCAGTTGTATGTTCCACATAAAGTCCTGAAACTGGATCACTTTCCTCACATGGTTTAAAGTTTTTTGTATTCGTTATTTTATCATCTGTTATTATTTTATTTACTTTTATTTTTTGGTTTCCGTTTTGAATATATAATCCAAGTGTTTCGTTATCCACTTTTCCACCAATTCCACCAAATATGATTTCTTCATTTAAGTATTTTCCATTTACATATTTCATAGTGTATGGTCCGACTTTTATATATTTATTTGAATTACTTGTATAATATTCTGATGTTATATTATCTACATCTGTAAGATTAGTTGCATAGTTTCCATCATTAGAAAGCGCATTATTAACTCTCTCTTTAAATTTTCCATACTTTATTGCTTCATTGTAAAGTTGCTTAATGGCATCTACGTTGTCCCTTACAAACTGCGCTTTGCTACCATCAAGTTTCAGTTTTGCAATAATAGTTTCAGCATTATCAACATTTATTCCACCAGTTATTTGTAACATCCACATAACAATTTGCTTTCTTGGTGTCCATTGATTACAAGGATCTGCAGTAATAACATATGCTTTATCTGCTGAAATAGTTGTATGATTATTACTACATTTATAATATCCCCTAGTTCTTATTGTAGCTGGCAATCCAAAGTTATTTACATTATTAATTGCACTTATTTCAGTATCTGTTAATTTTCTTGACCATAAATTTCCATTTGCAGGGTTAAATATATCTTCTACTTTAGGCGTTGACCAGTAGTAAGTATATGCACTGCTCTCTCCTCTCCACATTGCAGAAGTCATAGCTAAAGTGACGTCTCTTTGAGTACAATATATAGCTCTTCCTTCTACTTTAGGAACTTCAAAACCATTGCTCTGTATGTTATCAGGGTTAACTTCAAAGCCTGTTTCATTTCCCCAATTCAAATTATCTTCTTGATTAGCATTAAGCATTGCAGAATATATTTCTTTATAATTTGTTTCTGCATCTGGAATACCATTAATTGAATTAATGCATAAAATCAATCCAGCCAATATAACTGTTACTAATAGTATTATTTTAACTGTCCATTTGTTTTTTATCATTTCTACTAACCTCCTTTCCTATATTTTTTTGTTCAAAACTTGTTTTTTTATCTCATATATACCAAATACCAATATTGCTAATATAAATAATGTAAGTGTTGTATATCCTACTATTTTACCTGTTACTATTGATACAGCTATATCTGCATTTGACATATCATCTTCTGTTGGTATTTTATTTCCTGCCTTTGAGTCTATATCTTGTAAACCTTGTTCATTATAGCTTTCATATATTTCGGCATTGTTATTTACTATATTTCCTATTAAATCTTCTGTAATATTATAGCTTAATACTAATGTTAGTTCTTTGCTTTGTCCTGGCTCTAATTTTACATCTGCTAATATAGAATTATATGCATTTCCGTCTTTTGCTAAAAACCAATCCTTATTTAACTCAGAGTTAAATTTTGCTTCTTTTGGTAAGTAGTCTACTACTTTTTTAACATATCCTACTGCTGTTCCTTCGTTAGTTACAATTATTTTGTATTCTACTATAAAGCTACTTTGTCCAACATTCTTGTTTAGAACTTCTACTTTTGATAGTTTTTCATTATTTTTGTTATATACTTGTGTTCCTATTGTTGGTGTTGTTAATGTTATTTTGCTTATATGTTTATCTAATTTTAAGTCAAATTTTTCTGCTATATATAATCCTATGTCTATGTCTCTAATATCTGTATCTTCTATTTTTAATACATCAGATACTGCTACTTTTTTATTACTTCCTTCTATTTCCATTTCAAATTCTATTGCATCTGAGTTTATGCTTGGTTCTACACCCTTCGCATTAAATTCTGTAACACTATATTTTTCTGTATCATATATAAATACTACTAAATATTCGCCTTTGTCTAGATTTAAGAATTCATATTTTCCATTTTCATCTGTTGTTATTTTTTTAGGCATATCTGTTTCTGAATCTTTTACTAATTCGCCATTTTCTTTATATACTAACATTACTTGCATATTTGGCAATAATGTTTCTGTTTCTTCTCTTTGTCCATTTTTGTTTGCATCTAACCATGCAGTACCAGATATTTTGTATTTTCTGTTTTCTAATGAAGGTTGAATATAAAATTTCAATTTATTTGTAGCTTGTATTTTGTCTATTGCTGTTGCTGTTAATGTTGCAGGTTCAATTATTACTTCTTTTTCTTGTTGTTCTCCTAATTGTTTTGCAACAAGTTTTACATTTATATCAATTTTTTCGTTTGGTTGTAAACTATTTATATCTATAGACAATATGTTGTCATATGTTGAATCCTCTACATATTCTGTTCCATTGTATATATATTTAGCTTCTACCAATCTTGTTTCTGTTGGAATTTTTATCTCTACTACATTTTCTGTTGAAACTAATTCTCCAATATTTTCTACAGTAACAATGTATTCTATATTTTCTCCTTCTTTTACAGTTTGTTTTTGTCCTTGTTTTACATTTTGTTCTATTTGTAATTCTATTTTCTTTCCATAGAATATAAATTCATTAGAATAATGCTCTGGTACATTTTTTGCACTTACTTTTGAAACAATATTTATTTCTTCTGCTGGTTCTTGTACTCCTAATTCTATTGTTACATATTTAGTTTCCCCTGCTTTAAGGTCTCCTAACAAGATTTTTGTAGCTCCAGATTTTGTTTCGCCATCATTGCTGTTGTCTTTTGTTGATATAAAATCATTATGACCTATAGATTTCATTACTTCTAATCCTGTTGGAATACTCATTTCCCAGATTACATCATTCATATCTTGTTCAGAAACATTTTTTATTGATGTCATAAATTCTATTTTATTTCCTTTTATTAATAAGGTTTGTGGTTTAATTGGAGTTGTTGTTTCAACCTTTAATGATGCTTTTTTAAGTGATAATTTGTATTCATTAGATGTTGTACCTGATGCTTTTACCTTATTTAATATTTCTACAGTTTCTGATAAATCTTCTATATTATTCATTTTAAGCTCATATATTTTTTCTACAGACTTTCCTGGTGCAATACTTCCTAATAATACTTTTTTGTTCTTCTCATTTGCTTCTATAAAACTTCTTGTTGAAACATCATATTCAACATGTGTTGTATGCTCTGGTGCATCTATGCTTAATTCAACATTTTCTGCTGTTGTTTCTCCCACGTTTTCTACTATTGCTGTGAATCTTACAATTTGTCTTTCTCTAACTTCTGCTCCTTCTGGCATATTTGATGTTAATGTAACTTTTAATTTTGGTCCTTCTCCTGTTGATATACCTATTATTGGAGAAAGCTTTGTTTCTGCTGATGTTCCAGCTTGTTCGTTATTATCATAATATACTTTATATGTAGTATATGAAGTATTATTGTATGGTAACTCTGATGGAATTTTTACTTTATAATTGAATTCCACTTTATCGCCTGTGTTTAAATCTGTATCTAATATTATTAAATATGACTTAGCTTTTTCCATGTTATCCATTTCTAATGTCCATGCATTTTCTGCATTTTCTAAATCCTTTGTTGCATTTGCATTTTCTGAATAATATACTTTTACTGTTTCGCTGTTAGCATTTATTTGTATTTTATCTTGCAATGTAGCACTAAATGTACTTTTTAATTCTGTATCTGTATCTATTTGTTTGTTACCTTTGAATGGTAGTCTTCCTAATATTTTAACATTTGAAATACTGTTGTTATTGTTGTTAAGTATAAGTCCGTTAATTGTTGCTACTTTTTCATCTGCACCTACTGCTATTTTTCCAACTTGTGTATCTCCTGACATTGATAAAATAGCTTTTTCTCCATCTGCATAGTCTTTAACTCCATTAGCTGTTACTACTCCTGTTGGAGCTACAAGATTAATATTTGTTTCTGTTATTCCTATTTTATTTTCTGTTTTATCATAAAGGTTTGTATTTTCATTTGTATAATACATTTTTATTTTTTCTTGCATACTTGGTGTTAGTTTTTCTAATGTTATATCAGCTAATATAGATATTGTTGCACCTTTTGTTGTTGCTTCTGAATTATATTTTGTTTGTGTACCTTCAAATGATAAAGTTAATACTTTATTTCCATTTTCAGTTGACCAATTATTGTTTTTTAATTTCAATTCATTCTCAAACAACAATTTTGCATCTGATATTTCTATTTTTTCAAAGTATTTTGGAAATACCAATTTTATTGTTGGGTTTTTATATAAGCTATTGTTAATATTTGAAGTATCTAATGTTGCTCTTATTTCTACATTTTCATTTACAGTTATTGTAGATAAGTTATTTTTGCTTATTGTTAATTCTGCTTTTGATATAGGTTCTTTTAAAGTAATTTTTCCCTGTTTTGTTTGTTCTGCCAATTCTGTTTTTCCTATTACGCTTGCATTTATTTCTTTAAATGATTTAATTTCTTCTTTGCTATATCCATTTTCGCCTTTTATTGATTTTTCTACATATATATTCAATGTACCTTCTGTTGTTGGAGCACTTGTTTTTAATGTCAATTTGTTTAAATCTAAGTCTTTACAATCAAATGTATATAAACCATCTTTTAAACTTTGTTTATTTATTGTTCCAACTTTTTCTAGGTTTGGATTAAATATATCTATATATCCTTCTGTTCCCAAAATTTTGTTAAATACATTTTCTGAAACGCTTATCTTAGTTGTATAAATTTCATTTTTACTAGAAACTACTGTGCTATATTCTGTTGTTCCATCTTTATAATTATCTGCCTCTTGAGTAAATTCTATTGCATTAATTAAATTTGCGTATGCAATGTTAGCTGTATATTTTACTGTATATGATGTTTCAACTTTTTCTTTTGCATTAAAGTTTGCATATATATGTCCTTTACTAATTTCCTTTGTAGCTTCTATATTAAAATCCACAATTTCATTTATTTTCTTTGTAATTTCTGCTTTTCCTGTAAATTCTTGTTCTTTTATTGTTTCTATATTATTATATGCTTCTATTTTTGCTGTAAAATCTGTTGATACATTAAATTTTTCTGTTGAATTTACATAGTCATATATTTCTTTTCCTTCATATTTAAAAGTAACTAAATATTCATCTGTACAATTCTTTTTCCATGTTATGTTGTTATTTTCTAAAATGTTTTCTACCTTTATATCAACTAATTTTGCTTCTTCATTATAGTTCCAGTTAGTTTGTACAAAATCTATTCCATCTTCTTTTCCATTTGTTGCTTTTGTATTGTTTGCCATTACTTTTATATCATTTGGAGTATTTTCATTTATTGTTGGAACTTTTACTTGTAATTCTGTTGTTTTTATTGGTAGATTATTGTTTTCTAATCCTGTTTTAATTTTATATTGTAAAATTACTCCATATTCTTCGCCTAATTTGTAAGGAACATACTTATTAATAGTTGCTTCTGCAACTATTTTTGCTTCTCCATTTAATATTAATTTAACAGTATGTTCTTTTTCTATTGCTATTTCTTTTCCTTTTGCATTTACATATGTACCATCTATTCTAACTTTGCTTTCTTGTATAAAATTGTCTGCTGATACAATATCATCTTTTTTTGGAATTATTGGAAGTTCTATTAATATATTTGAATTTGTATCTAGTTGTTTTAAATATATTTTGTCTTCCTTAATCTCTTGAATGTATTCATTTTCAAATCCAGTTTTCACATTAAAGTTTGCACTAGAAAAACTAACTATTCCATTTTTTAGATAGCCAGCTTCTTTTACTTTAATATTTAAATACATTTTTGCATCTTCTGTATTTACGTCTGATACTATTTCTCTTTTTTCATTTGCAAAGTAAACATCAAATTCTACATTTTGATTACTTGTTGCAGTATCTCTTGCTTCTGTTGCATATGCTATTCCATACATTCCTAATGTTGATAGCTCTGCAAAAAATATTATAAATGTAAGAACTGATGCTAATAATTTTTTTGTAATTTTTTTCATAAAAACCTCCCAATAAAGATTAATATTTTATATATATAATTATGGTTCACCCATATTAATACACTATAATTTTATTATACTCAATTTTAGTTTAATTTTCAAGAGTTTTCCGACTTTTTTCAACTCTTTATGTATAATAATAGACATTTTCATAGTTTCTATATATACATATACTATATTTTAGCATTTTTTATTTATTTTTCAACATATTTTTTACGCCCTTTCTCCCTTAATATGCTTAACACATTACGGAACTACATTTTACTCCTCTAATATTAAATTTATATTACAAATCATCGCTTTTGGGATGTTCTTTTTTGTAATTTTTTGTTGCATTAGGGACACGCCCTTTTGCAGTCATTGTTATTGTTTTAACTCCATTTCGTAAGGCAACTTAATATTTTATTTTGTTATTGTAACATTTTTTCTTTTTTCTAATATTATATTATAGTATTTTATACATATATTTTATAGAGGTGATTTTATGAATAATGGCAACAATATGGATATGGCTAAGTTAATGTCAATTTTGTCTAAAATGGATAAAAAGGATTTGGAGGCTGGCATTGCAAAAGCTAGTAAAATTTTAAACTCTAAAGATAAAGAAACTATTATAAATGAAATTAAAAACAATAATAATAGTAATCATTAAGTCTTACGGGCGATTAGCTTCGCCCTATTATTACCTATATAGAAGGAGGAGATTTTATGAGTAACGATATGTCTGATATTATGAACAAATTAAATAGTATGCTAAAAAACAATGAATTGCCTGATGATATTAAAAACATTGTAAATAATTTCTCTAACTCTGCTAAAAACGACTCAAGTACTTCTTCTAATAATGATACCTCATTTGATACTTCTGGTATAGATTTTGATACTATTTTAAAAATAAAAACAATTATGGACTCCATGAATAATCCTCAAAATGACCCTAGGTCTAATCTTTTAAAATCCTTAAAGCCTTATTTACGAAAGTCCAAAGTAGATCAGTACATAAAAATTTTTAGTATGGGCAAAGTTTTTGAAGCATTTAACCCATTAGGTGGTGACAAAAAAAATAATGTTTAATTTTCCTTTTTATCCTTTTTACAGAAGAAATTACATGTCTCCTTACGGATATGCTAATTATCCGTACAATAATCTAAAAAAGATAATGCCTACTTGTACAACGCAGAAAGAAAAGGCAACTGCAAATCAAAAAAAATCCGCAGAGCCTAAGCCTACGGATTCAAAGGACGAGGATATTCTATTTGAAATTTTTGGTATAAAATTATACTCTGATGATATACTTCTTATGGGATTACTTTTCTTTTTGTATACCGAAAAAGTTGATGACCAATATTTGTTTATTGCTTTAATTATGCTGTTACTTAGTTGATTTACTCCATTGTTATTTTGTCATCTTTTTCTATGTATGCATATGTTTTTAGTATATCTACTTCATCTCTTTCTATCTCTTTAACTATATTTGCTATTCTTATTTGTAAAGTTTCTATTGAGTTAGCAGCTATTATAGCTGATTTATTACCATTTGCTCCGGCATGTGCCAAGCCTCTAAGTGTTCCTAATATTACTACATTACCACCTGCTATAACTTCTGCTCCCCCATTTACATCTCCTAATATTACAATACTTCCCTCAAATTCTAGTCTTTGCCCAGATCTTAAAGAACCCCTATGGAATTTTGTTTCAGAAGTAGAAATTTCTCTACAATAGGTTTCTTGTATCCCGTATAGCCCTAGAGCTTTTGCCCCCTCAAATCTTACCTCTACATCTATTGCATCTTGTATTAATGTTTTAATTTCTTTTTTTTCTTTTGTTGATAATATTTTACCTTTTATTAATATTGGTGTTTTGTCTTCCTTATATAGCTTTTTCAACTCCGGAATCTTCTTTTTTAGATTTGCCATAACCTTTTTGTGGTCTGCTGTTACATCTATTTT
>ERZ779908.113-NODE-113-length-14149-cov-1.53235_pt1 | contig 14149 bp, 14 predicted proteins | sample MGYA00511548_ERZ779908 | MGnify/ENA primary metagenome ERZ779908 (study PRJEB29588, sample SAMEA2154992) | human gut metagenome | biome: human gut; feature: human-associated habitat; material: faeces | place: Denmark | collected 2008/2010 ...
GGCAAAGCGTATAAAGCAGGGCTTGTGGCAGGCGATTGCTGTTGCAGTTGGATACGGTATAGTCGCAGGACTTGTGATGATAATATTTGGAAGACCGCTCTCCATGATATTTGTCAAGAAGAGCGCAGTGGATGTGCTTGACGCATCTGCCAAGTATCTCAGATGTATGGGCTGCTTCTACTGGAGCCTTGGAATACTGAATGTTGCACGAATGGTGACACAGGGCCTGGGATATTCCGGCCGTGCCATATTCTCCGGCGTCACGGAGATGCTGGCAAGGATCATAGTCAGCCTTGGATTTGCCGGAACATTTGGATTCACGGCCATCTGTTTTGCTGACCAGACGGCGTGGGTCACGGCGACCATCTACATATTGCCGACATGCCTTTACTGTGTGAAGAAGTCTACGGCGAAGCTTGCGGCGGCGACGTAGTTGTATATTGTTATGGATAATTGGAAGTAAGAAAAAACACCTCGGTTTGAGGTGTTTTTTTAAGTATTCTTAAAACTAATAAATATAAAGTTCAGTTGGTGACGATAGGTCACCAACTGGTAATATTTTGTAACCGTTTTATTTGTGCCAGTGCAATGAGAAGGTTGATATCGAGATTACTATAATATACAACAATACATTAAATCATAAATTTGTTGACTGCATCATTTATCTCAAATTTAGTTTCTTTGTCTGAAAGTCCAATATCTATCATGCCACGGCCGTCAAGTTCATCGCCAGGAAATAATATCTCTAAGTGCTTACCTTGTAACAGGCATCCGAGATCCTCTTTTGAAATCGATATATTGACGTATCTCTTGCTTTCCTTTGCAACTTCAGCATTTGCCATGAAACTTCCGTCGTTTGAATTTTTTATATTATATTCAGGTTTGCTCATATTGATCGTCTCCTTGCTGTTATGTAATAATGCCATATTTAGGTATATCACTTCTTATTGTTATCATCAAGCAGTTTGGGAGCGTTTTACATATTGCTTTGAGTCAAAACTATCGGTCAAACCGTCAAATGTGTCAACTCTCAACAGGAACAGTGGAGGAAGTATTCCCACTTTGACATATCCATATATTCATTATAAAATTAACCTGATTTTAATCTTTCTCATATTTTAGATTAATCATCGGTTGGTATAGTAACAACATCAGTTGATGATATCAGCAGCAAACGATAAGAAAGATGACAGATCATCGGAAGACGATGAAACTAAGATAATGAGAAAGGGTGTAAAGATCATGGATAAACTGGAAAAGGTAGAAAAGTTAAGAGAAAAAACAGGTGTAAGTTACGAAGATGCGAAGAATGCGCTTGAGGCGTGTGATTACGATCTGCTGGATGCGATCATTTATCTGGAGAAGCTGGACAAGGTGAAAGCCCCTGAGGTGGAGAGCTTTACCACAGGCGCAGAGCAGCAGACATCAACAGAGTTCGAGCAGGCACAGCAGACATATACAAATGACTGCAACAAAGTGACGTTTGGACAGATGATGGACAAATTTTTCAAATGGTGCGGCAAGGTGTTAAAGAAGAGTGTGGACAGCACATTCATAGTAGAACGCAGAGGCCAGACCATGATAAACGTTCCTGTTCTGGTGCTTGTGATCGCACTCATACTTGCATTCTGGGTAGTGCTTCCACTTCTTGTTGTAGGTCTCTTCTGTGAGTGCAGGTACCATTTTGAAGGAATTGGTGACATCAACGTAAACCTTAATAGCGCATGTGACAAAATGGCAGACTCGGTTGACAACCTTAAGTCCGACGTCAACAACAAGTAATCAGAAAGATATATAAAAACAATATCAACACAGAATAAAAAGCTATATGTAATAAAAACAACGTATATATCAAGTTGGTATAAATTGAAAAAGAAAAATATTAAAAGAAAAAACAGACATAAAAAAGATGAAAACAGGAATATCTTTTAACGGTATTCTGTTAATTACTAGCTGATATAGTTTGGTTTTGAGAATGTAATGTCTGTGAAATATACCTCTGCAATGGGTAGCCGTGGCGACTGAGCTTTGGTGCTTCTTGCAGAGGTATATTTCACAGGCTTACTTCAAAACCAAACTATATCAGCGTCCGTCATAAAAGAAAGGAAAAAGATATGGCACAGAAGATTCTCATTGTGGAGGATGAAGAGAAAATTGCAAGATTTGTGGAGCTGGAGCTGCTGCATGAGGGATACGAGGCGGAGAAGGTATTTGATGGAAGAACAGGGTTGGACAAAGCTCTGTCCGGTGGCTTCGACCTCGTGGTGCTGGATGTGATGCTTCCGGGACTCAACGGTCTGGAGGTGCTTCGAAGAATCCGCAAGGAGAGTGATGTGCCGGTCATCATGCTGACCGCGAGAGATGCGGTCATGGACAAGGTATCTGGTCTTGATGCCGGTGCAGACGATTATCTCACCAAGCCATTTGCCATAGAGGAGCTGCTTGCCAGGATAAGGGTTGCGTTGAAGAGACGCGGAGTTGCGGAGGTTCACACACACAGGATAGAGATCCGTGGAGTGTGCATGGACACCGATAGGCATGAGGTTACAGTGTGCGGCGAGATAGTTGAGCTGACAAACAGGGAATTTGAGCTGCTCAGGACGCTCATGGAAAACACGGACATCGTTATGGACAGGGAAAAGCTGCTGAATGCGGTGTGCGGATATGATTACCTGGGAGAGACCAATATCATAGATGTGTATGTGAGGTATCTGAGAACAAAGATAGATGACAGATTTGGAGTTAAGCTGATCACCACCGTCAGAGGTGTCGGATATGTTATCAAAGAATGACCATTTTGGATGCCAGGATAGAGCAGATAGATATGTGACAAGCCGGATATCGTAGCAGAGCAGACAGATATGTGACAAGCCAGCAACGCATGGCACGGATACGCACAGATAGAGAGAAAATACATGGGAAAGAAAACTAACGAAAACAAAAGAATGTCATCGATAGCCAGAAGGATAAATATGAGCTTCTGGCTAAAAGAACTGGGCAATGTGATACTTATAGATATCGTCATTGCCTTTCTTATTGTAAGCGCATTTGCCGTGTGGGGAAGAAAGCAGCTTCCACAGGGCGTGGGCGGAATGAGATATTACGTTGAGAAAAATGAAGATGGCGGAGCGTATGAATATATAATAGAAGGGTCAGATGAGAAGAAGTACAGATATGACGTTAAGATCCTTTGGGATATCATAGAGCTTCCGGGCATTATATTGCTGGGGATGGAGACTATAGTGTTGTTTGTTGCGTTGTTCAGGACAGCGGATGTCAGAAGGAGATTAAAGCCGTTGAACGATCTGGCAGTTACGGCGGAAAAGCTCAGCAAAGAGCCGATGGATCACAATAAGATAGACGATCTGGAGAAAGCCATATCACACCTGTCTGCGGATGATGACGAGCAGGTTATACACACCGGAGACAAGGATCTCCAGAGCATAGAGATCGCGCTCAACAATCTGCTCAGAAATATGAAAGAGAATGAGAAACGTCAGATGAGATTCGTGTCGGATGCTTCCCACGAGCTCAGGACGCCTATTGCGGTGATCCAGGGATATGTGAATATGCTCGACCGATGGGGTAAGGAGGACGAACAGGTTCTGGAAGAGTCCATAGAGGCGCTGAAAAATGAATCCCAGCACATGAAGGAGCTTGTGGAACAGTTGTTATTCCTTGCAAGGGGCGACAGTGGAAGGCAGCACCTGAACATGGAGAAAACCGATCTCAACCGCATGGTAAGTGAGGTGTGGGAGGAGTCCATGATGATAGACGAGAGCCACAGATATGAGTTCCGTGGTACTGAGAATGAGGCGTGTGTGCTCGGCGATGTGGCGATGATCAAGCAGTCCGTCAGGATATTTGTCCAGAACGCGGCGAAGTATTCTGAACCCGGCACGGCCATAATACTTGGTGTAAAAGAGGAGCCCGGTTATGTCAGTTATATGATAGAGGACGAGGGAACCGGAATGAATCCGGGCGATCTGGCTCATATATTTGACAGATTTTACCGCTCGGATGAGGCCCGGAATAATGAGACCGGAGGCTCAGGTCTTGGCTTGTCCATCGCTAAATGGATAGTTGATGCCCACGGAGGTACCATACAGGTAATATCCAGAGCGGATATAGGTTCGAGATTTATTGTGAGGTTCCCAATATCCAAATAGTATAAAATAAACAAAACTCTGGCTGTTCTTTCATAGCATTCAGATCCCCCGCATAGACTGTAAAAACAGAATATGCGGGGGCTTTTTCTTTGAAGGATTACATAGAAGAGCGGGCAATCGAAGCGGCAAATTATATCATAGACACAAGGGCGACTGTGAGACAGACAGCGGACAAGATGGGTATAAGCAAATCAACGGTGCACAAGGATATAACGGAACGGCTGGTCCATATAAGACCCATGCTGGCGGCCCAGGCCAGGGTGGTGTTGGACGCCAACAAGGCGGAGAGACATATAAGAGGAGGGCTTGCCACGAGGGAGAAGTATCTGCATGTCACAAAGTTTTAACATAGCTTATGTTGTATTTTTCTCTGATTTGGGTTAAACTTTTGATGATTGTATAATAGTGGACTAAGTGTGGGCTATTAGAAAATGGCAGTTTAACTATAGATTAGAGGTTAGGATATGAGATTTATTCATGTTTCGGATGTGCATTTGGGGATGATTCCTGACAAGGGAAAGCCTTGGAGCGATGTCCGTGCGAAAGAGATAGAAGAGACATTTGACAGGATCCTGGATAATGCGGAGGAGAGAAAGGTAGATCTGCTCCTCATTGCCGGCAATCTGTATCACAGTGCGCCGAAGGCAGCGGATCTTGCAAAGCTTGATGCCAGACTTGCAAAACTTACAAATACAAGAACGGTGATCATTGCGGGCAGTAGTGATTACATTGAAAGTGGATCTCGGAGAATTATGAGTTCACATCGAACACAGTGCTTCTTCCGGCTGGGGAGTTCAGCAATGCGTATTTTGAAGATATAAATACCTGCGTGACCGGTTTCAGCTATGGGCAGGCGGAATACACAGAGGATTTCTCAGAGGGGATAGATGCCCAGACGGAAGGCGCTGTCAATATACTTCTCATGTATGGAGGAGATGCCAGCCACAGTCCATTTAATTTCCGAAAGCTGGCTGACACAGGATTTGACTATGTGGCACTCGGACACCTGAGAAAGCCGAAGCACATGGTGAAGAACCGTATGGCATATCCGGGATCGCCGGAGCCTTTGTCACCTTCTGACACAGGAAAGCATGGCTTTATTTATGGACAGATAATAAACGGAGAGACAAGGATAAAGTGGGAGCCTGTTGCCTGCAGGAATTACATCAACCTTGGACTTGAGATAAAGCCGGAATATACTGACAGACAGATCGAGCATGCTGTTCTGAAACAGATCGATAAGATGGGAACGCAGAACATATATCGGGTTATCCTGAAGGGCCAGAAGGGGCGCGGAGTGAGACCTCAGTTTGATGATGTGTCTCAGGATTACAAGATATATGAGGTTGTGGATAATACGATGTTCGAGTACAATGCTGATGGTCTCAAGAGGGACAATGAGCACAATGTACTTGGAAGATTTATCGCTGAGTTGTCCGGTGAGGATGACGAGGTCAGCAAAAAGGCACTTGAATATGGTCTTGAGGCGATCATAGCAACTGGAGAAAAGTAATGTATATAAATAAACTTTTTTTGAAAGAATTTGGAAAATTCAATAACAAAGAAATAAAGCTGGACAAAGGCTTGAATGTGCTCTATGGAGAGCCCGGAGCCGGCAAGAGTACGATCAGGGATTTTGTGTCCGGTATACTGTATGGTATGAACAAAACCAAGGGTCTTGGAGCCCGGGGAGACAATTTTGCATTAAGAAAGCCATCCGGTGGAAATGGATATGCTGGAAAGGCACAGGTGACAAATGCTGGAAAGAGTCATCTTATGGAGAGAAATTTCAACATGTCCACGGACGGTGCAACGCTCACTGATATAGAGAGCGGGAAGGATGAGAGACTTGTGTCTAAGAATTCCTACAGAGGTGTCCTGTTTGATATGGACAAGAGCACATTTGTGGATGCAATGTGTGTTGATCCGCCGGAGGAGATGGGCGGAGATGACAAAGCTTTGTGTGACAGACTCGAGAAGTATCTTCAGAATATGAAGGAGACGGGCTGCAGCGGAATAAACAGAGCAGACGCAGTGGCGTATCTTGAGAACGAAAAGAAGAAATATGACAATCAGAAGTATCTGGTTCAGATAGAAGAGCTGGAAGCCCAGATGGATGAGCTGGGTGAAGTTGATAAGGAGCTTGAAGACATCCGAACTGCCAGACGTGAGGAGCTTGATGCTTATAATATGGAGATCGCACGTTTGAAGAGAGAGGCAAGGCAGCTTGTGAATGAAAAGGATGCTGAGATCCCTGACGATGATGAGGACAGGGAGCGAAGCAGAATATTCCTCGCGGTTGAAGCTATAGATGATGAGGTCGAGCTGAAGGAGAAAAAGAAGCAGGAGAAGAAGGACAAGAAGCTGACGGACAATATATTTGTCATAATGGCAACAGGAATACTGGTTGTTGCGGTGGTCATGCTAGTGGTTCACCTTGTTGGTTTTCAGAAGTCCATACAGCAGCTATTCACGATATGTACGATTGCGTTTGTTGCTATAACCATCATAGATGGATTGTTCAGGAAAGGCGCATTTGACAGTGATAAGCTTCCGTCTGAGGAGGAGTTCAGGAGAACCATATATGAGATGGGAAGAGCAACTGAGTCGAGGACGGTTCGCGTTGAGATAGACAGAGCTTTTCAGGAGGAGCATGACAGGAAGCTTGATATGTTCAAGTTCCAGGAGCATGATGCCATAGAGAAGAGGGATGCCTATTATGAACTCAAGGAGAAGAGAGACGCCATATTTGCGGACTATGATGTTCTTGAGACTGAGAAGAAGGCCATAGATAAGGCTATCAATACCATAATGGACATATCGGAGGAGTTCTCAGGACTGTTTGCCGGTATAGACGGCAGAGTATCGGATATTCTTAGCGCACTCTCCGGTGGACAGTATCAGGAGGCAAAGCTCGATGATGAGATGCATGTTGCAGTGAAAAAGGATGACCATTTCTTCAGGGCGGAATTCCTGGGACATGAGGTCGTTCGGCAGGTGTATCTGGCTGTGCGGCTGGCAGAGATACTTAACAACGAGAAAATGCCACTTGTGCTGGATGATGTGATAGATGTGACCGATGAGAGTCAGCTCACGGGAGTGCTCAAGGCGATGAGTATGGTGAACACGGAGCAGACGATATTGCTTACATCCGATAAGGATCTGGTTAACAGACTTGAGGATATGCATATAGCATGCAATGTGGTGACATTGTAGAAAGTTTCTAATAATAAATAATTAAAAGACCTGCGGAAGCTTGCGATACATGGTATGTATCAGGTGAGCTTACGTAGGTCTTTTTTGTAAGTCTATAATTGTATATTAGTAATTCTCGTAGTTATCTGAGATAGTGTGCTTCTCCTTGTACTCAGCAATTCTCGCACTGATTCTCTCTGATGGATCAAGAAGATCGCTGAGAGATGCATCGTGGTTGAGGTGATCGATAATGAGTGCAATGTACTTGCTCATGTCGGCTGATACATACCAGTCGCGGTCTGCAAGCTCAGGAAGCTGATAAGTGAGGTTGGTTGTGATGACCTTCTCAATGAGACCTTCCTCGTGACACTTGTCAAATACCTCAAGACCCTTGGTGAAGAGACCAAATGTAGCAAGTGCAAATACTCTCTTAGCCTTTTTTGCCTTGAGTTGCTTGGCAACATCTATCATACTCTCGCCTGATGCGATCATGTCGTCGATGATGATAACATCCTTGCCTTCAACTGAATCACCGAGGAACTCATGGGCAACGATAGGATTACGTCCGTCCACAACTCTTGAGTAATCTCTTCTCTTGTAGAACATACCTACATCTACACCGAGAAGGTTAGCGAAGTAGATAGCTCTGTGCATAGCACCCTCGTCAGGTGATATAACCATCATGTGGTCGTTATCTATCTCAAGATCAGGAGTTGATCTAAGAAGTGCCTTTACAAACTGGTAAGTAGGCTTTACGTTCTCGAAACCGCTCTTTGGAATAGCATTTACAACACGTGGGTCGTGAGCGTCAAATGTAACGATGTTGTCTACACCATACTGCTGAAGCTCCTGGAGCATAACTGCACAGTCGAGGGACTCGCGTCCTGATCTCTTGTGCTGACGGCTCTCATACAGGAAAGGCATGATGACAGTGATCTTTCTAGGCTTGTCTGTCATGGCAGAGATGATTCTCTTCAGATCAGCATAGTGATCGTCAGGAGACATTCTCTGAGTCTGGCCACCCATGGTGTATGTGCAGCTATAGTTTCCTACATCAAGCATGATATATATGTCTTTACCGCGGACTGACTCGTTGACAATACCCTTTGCCTCACCTGAACCAAATCTAGGGCAGTCTGCCTTGATAAGGTAAGAGTCCTTCTCGTAACCGTGGAATACGATGCTTGACTTGTTCTCGTTCTGACGGTTCTTTCTCCATTTTACGATATAAGAATCGACCTTCTCTCCGAGAGGTACAATGCTCTTATGAGCAATGATTCCTAAGCTTCCTACAGGTATTGTTTCCAACTTGCTATCGTCTGGCATAATAAAAATCCTCCTAATCTGCTTTCGTTGTCTACCTTTTGTTCCTGGCTATGCTTTTCATTCTTTTTACATAGCGGATGTTATCTCCATAGAGATTGAAGATGAGATAGCTATCAACTATTCGTGACATGATACGCTCTGTATACCTGTTCTTGAATTCCTGCAGATCAAGATTGGTAGAAATGAGAGTAGACTGTCTCTTGATAGTTCTCGTATTTATAATCTCAAATAACTGAGACAGGACAAATGAGTTGGTGTACTCTGTGCCCAGATCGTCAATTATAAGAAAATCGCAGTTATATATGTAGTCATACAGCATCTTCTGATGCGGTTCATGACCACCCTTTATTATAATGTCCTGTAAGATATTATCAAATAAATTTATCGCCGACAAGTATAAAACTGTATAACCTTTGTCTAAAAGTTCCTTAGCGATACAATTTGTCAGGAAGGTCTTGCCTGTTCCGGTCTCTCCATATATAAGAATGCCCGGTCTGCTGTCCTGAAAATTCTCTGTGAACTGTCTTGATGCAGACAATATGCTCTGTGCATTCTGGTAAGGAGTGTAATTGTAGCCAGCAATGTGTTCATCTCTGTAGAAATCAGGATTGAAGCTGGCAAAATTCTCCGTCTCCAGCACCTTCTCTATGGTGGACTGCTGGTACAACTGGCTGATGACCATGTGTTTCAGACATGAACATGGCTTACCATCTACATATCCGCTGTCTCTGCATGCGGGGCAGTTGTATATCGGTGCCAGATAATCGTCAGGGTATCCGGTCTGTGCCATGATGCTTCTCATCGCGGAGAGCGTGGTTCTTCATGGAGAGTGCTTCTTCATCCACTTCCTGATGCAGTATCCTTGCCCTTGATGCCTGGACGGCACTGTGGGCGATGGCATCGTCGATCTCCTTTATACGAGGGATCCTGGCATATACCTCAGCTTTTCTGTTGTCCTGTCTGCGAAGATTGTCCTGTCTGATCCTGCTCAGTCGGGACAAAATATCATCATAATTTATATTGCCCATAATATGTATATATTACCTCTTGTCAAGATTGAGTTCATCTGCAAGCATCTGTTCCAGCTTGTCCAACTGGTTGGACATGTCTGTCTGCTTGAAGTTCGCAAATCCATTCGGATTCCTGGTGGCTGCAGGCTGCGCTGTGGCCGCTGATTTCTTCTTGAGGAACTCCTGATCGAGCAGTTCGACATCCCTAATGGATTGTACACCATTCTTATGCCAGTTTTCAAGAATTCCATTGACATATGCGAAGTTGGCGGACTGTGGCTTGGAGATTATGGCCTTCTCACATGCCAGAAGGATAAGATCCTCTGAGAAATTCATCTCACCTGTCCACGCGTCAATGTATGCGGTCTCTATGCTGGTAGGATTGCTTCTGCGTATTCCGAGTGCAGAGAAGACCTTTCTGTAAAATGGGTTGTAGGCGGAGCTGTCTGCCTTGGCCTTGTCGACCGTGTCGATTCCTTTTTCATACCATGCTATGGCTACGGTCTCCGCATATCTGAAGCTTGCCTTGCCCATGGTCAGACAGTATTCGATCAGATATTCGATGAGCTCCTGGGAGAAGCCAAGCTGGTCGTATATGTATATGAGACTTTCTGATTCAGGCATGGAAAGCGGTCTGCCAAAATATGCCTCTGTCTCAAACATAATATCAGAGAGAACCTCGTCCTCCTGTTTCTTCCTAAGAAATTCTGGTGTAACTGTTATCTTGTCAGGCAGAGTGCGCTCCGGCACCTCGGCCTTGTCTTCGTCTGCGATCGTCGCCGTGATCTCGCTGTTGTTATCGTCATCTCCGGTGGAATAATCCACGCCGAGAATAGAGAGGTCGTCAACTCCGCTGTCGGAGGAGCTGCCCTTGTCGTGAAGAGGGAGAAGAGTTATTCCTGTAAGCTCCTTCTTCTTGTTGTAGTTGAGCTTCATAACATCCTGGCTTATCCAGTATTTTATGGCTCTGCAAATATCCTTCTCTGTGAGATTAAAATGATCTGCTATGTTGGCGACAGACACGGGTTTACTGGAAGACATAAGTCTGACCAGATACAGATATACCTTAACAAATTCTCCGCTGGCGGAGGTCATGTAATAGTCTATAAAAAAGTTTGATATAGAGGAATATGTTTCGTTTTTTTCTGTTGTAATAGTAATGTAGCTCATGTCAAAAAACTCCTTGATCATACTCCTGAAATAGCGCATTTCCCTTAGCGCAAATGCATTATAACATGAACTTTTTGGAATGCAAACAGAACATACAGTCGGTTGGGAAAAATGGTGGGGATGTGGATAATGTGGATAATGTGGACGAAAAAGAGACATAAAAATACAAAAGTCATAGTTTAACAGGGCTTTGTAATATTTCTGTAAAAATTATGTCAACAAAAAAATATAAGCTCTGTGGGGAAAACTTTCCCACAGAGCTGTGTGGATAATGTGGATAACTAATTTTTTATCAGGTCATTTCCGATAGAATAGACGTTTCCGGCGCCCATAGTTATCAACAAATCATTTTTTTTGCAATTTTTTAAGAGATAATTTTCTATATCGTCGAAAGATGGAAGATAGAACGCATCAGTACCCGTCTCGGCGATCTTCTCGGCGAGTTGCTTTGCTGAGACAAGTCCGGTATCCTTCTCTCGGGCTGCATAAATATCTGCCACGATGACGTGGTCACATACCTTGAGTGCGTCTACAAACTCATCGAACAGAGCGTAGGTTCTTGAGTAGGTGTGTGGCTGGAATACGCACCACAGTTCGTTGTAGCTTGTGTTCTTTGCTGCCTTCAGTGTGGCTGCTATCTCAGTTGGATGGTGAGCGTAGTCATCCATGACTCTCACGTTGTCGAGGATGGTTCCTTTGTACTCAAAACGTCTCTCGGCACCGACACACTCTGACAGTCCCTGTTTGATGACATCTATGGAGATTCCAAGTTCAAGGGATGCCGCTATGGCTGACAGTGAGTTGTATACGTTGTGCTCACCGAATACCTTGAGTGTTATGTCAGTGATCTCTTTGCCGTCCACAACCAGTGTATAGGTTGGATGGCCGAAGTCATCGAACCGTATATTGTGTGCTGAATATTTGTTCTGTGCGCCCTTTCCAAATGTTACCACGCGGCACTCGAGGTCTCTGACAACGGTATCATAATACTTCATATCGCCGTTCACGATGACCAGGCCCTCCTTTGGAGTCTTGGTGGCAAATACATGGAATGACTCAGCGATCTCATCTATATCCTTGAAGAAATCAAGGTGGTCGGCATCCACGTTCAGTATGATACTGATAAAAGGCTTAAATGCGTGATAGCTGTTGGTGTACTCACATGCCTCTGTTACAAAGTATTCAGATTTGCCTACACGGATATTGCCGCCGATGCTGTCGAGGATTCCTCCGACTGATATGGTAGGATCAGTGTCCGCATCTATGAGGATGTAGGACAGCATGGAAGTCGTTGTTGTCTTGCCGTGGGTTCCACTGACGGCTATGGAATATTTGTAATTCTCCATGATCTGGCCGAGAAGCTGGGCTCTGGTGAGCATAGGAATGTTCTTCTCCACTGCGGCCTTGAACTCTTCATTGTCAGGATGTATGGCTGCTGTGTATACGACCAGATCTATGTTGTCTGTTATGTTAGATGCACACTGACCGATGTTGATAAGCGCTCCCATGTCGGCAAGCTGATCGGTGATTTCGGATGCTTTCATATCTGATCCGGTAACCTTGAATCCGGCCTTCAGAAGTATCTCTGCGAGACCGCTCATGCTCAGAACCGGATACGGTAAAATGACGATCAAGAAGAATCTTTGCAAGACCGCTCATGCTTATTCCGCCTATTCCCATGAAATGGACGTTGATTGGCTTTGAAAAATTGATCTTGTACATTTGTATTTCGCCTTCCTTATATAAAAGATTGATTACTATATTTAAAAGTGTTTTTTATTATAGCATAACTGCCCTCAAATGAAAATAAATGGTTTTGGTCAATTGCATAGATTGTTATTGAACGAAAATTATGTTATAAATGGAGGTAGTGTGATGGAAGCTGAGGAGAAAACTGCAAAGCTCATGCGGATCGTAGAGGGCGCAGAAGAGGTAGAGAAGATGGATGCATTGCTCAGCCTGGCTATAACGGGCGGAGATTATAACTGGATCTAAGAGGTATACATATTAGGTATACAGGGGCAAAGATCAATATAATATGAGTAGAGGTTAACATATGATTACAAATGACGCTACATTATTAAAGGTAAAGCACGAGGTGCTTTATGAGGTGGCAAAGCTTGCGTATGAAGGCAGGCTGGATGATGAGAGGGACAATCTTCCATATAAGATGGTTCCCGGTCCACAGCCATTTTTCAGATGCTGTATATACAGAGAGAGGGAGGTTATCAGACAGAGGATCAGACTTGCCGAGGGCAAAGCCCCTGGAACAGAGGATGATGGGAATGTAGTCCAGATCATCAATTCTGCCTGTGAGGGTTGTCCGATCTCACGTTACGTAGTAACTGATAACTGCCAGAAGTGCATGGGAAGAGCGTGCCAGCAGGCGTGCCGTTTCGGTGCCATCAGCATGGGACGTGACAAGTCCTACATCGACCCATCAAAGTGTAAGGAGTGTGGACAGTGTGCCAAAGCATGTCCGTACAATGCCATTGCAGATCTGATGCGTCCATGTATCAAGAGCTGCCCAGTTGGTGCCATATCTGTGGCTGAGAATGGAACAGGTATTGCGGTCATAGACAAGGACAAATGTATAGACTGTGGTTCATGTATCCACAAGTGCCCATTTGGTGCGATCGGATCAAAGTCTTATATAGTAGATATAATAAATGACATGAGAGCCGGCAAGAAGGTATTTGCCATGTTCGCACCTGCCACATACGGACAGTTCGGTGCGGATATCACCATGGCGAGCTGGAGAACAGCCATGAAGAAGATAGGCTTCTACGATGCGGTGGATGTGGGACTTGGTGCCGACATGACAGCCATGGCAGAGGCAAAGGAATGGATGGAGGCCAAGGCAGAGGGCAGGAAGAAGACAACCTCATGCTGTCCTGCATTCAAGCTTCTGGTGGAGAAGCATTTCCCTGAGCTGGCAGACAGGGTATCTGAGACCGTATCACCTATGTGCGCAGTATCGAGATACATCAAGGAGAATTATGAGGATGCCGTGACAGTATTCATAGGCCCTTGTATCGGCAAGAAGGCGGAGAGCGCGGCCGGAGAGAAGGAATCTGCGGACTATGCGCTGACATACGGAGAGATCAGAGCCATGCTGAGAGCAAAGGATGTCAAGCTTGAGCCTGAGGCTGAAGATAACGACCAGTCCACACTGTTCGGCAAGAAATTTGCAAATGCAGGCGGAGTCACAGCGGCAGTCATAGAGAGCATGAAGGAGCTCGGCTGCGAGGACGAGGTTAAGGTGTGCAAATGCGATGG
>ERZ779908.120-NODE-120-length-13923-cov-2.58177_pt1 | contig 13923 bp, 9 predicted proteins | sample MGYA00511548_ERZ779908 | MGnify/ENA primary metagenome ERZ779908 (study PRJEB29588, sample SAMEA2154992) | human gut metagenome | biome: human gut; feature: human-associated habitat; material: faeces | place: Denmark | collected 2008/2010 ...
CAGAGGTATCATTCTTTTTGGCATGTGTTGTTATGGGAGACTACTCTGTTTAGTCTCCTGTTTTATATTACTTTCCTCTTCGAACTCGAAGTTCAGACTGGCTTTCAATTCTTTATTGATTTCTCAGACAGTTTGCAAAACGGAGTTTACTCTACCACAAAGATACGGTCCTTTTCATCAATAAAGTTTAAGTTTATGCTGCTTGTATTCTTCTTTTATATTCTGGATTGAAAGCCTCTTTTTTTGATAACATATTCCAAATCAGAACAAGTAACTTCCTTGCAACTGCAATTAGTGCTTTTTGTTTGCTTTTTCCTCGTGCCAATAATCGTTGATACATTTTCATGAACCTACTGTCTTTTGTTCTAGCCGCACTCCAAGCTGCTTCCACCAATATTTTACGAAGGTATTTATTCCCATGGGTGATTTTTCGGGATTTAATTTTTCCTGCACTCTGGTCATTACGCGGTTTAAGGCCTGCCCAACCTACAATTGCGGATGCGGTTAGGAACATCTTCATATCCACTCCGATTTCAGCAATGATATTGGCAGCACTCTCTTCCTTTATACCCGGAAGAGTTTGAAGCAATTCCAATTCTTCGCAATAATGCGCTTCGCAAATAGCCTGCATCTTGGCTTTATTTTCACTTTTGTGTTGTTCCATCTGCATACGTTCGTCACGATACTGACGGAGTATATCACGGTCCGTATCAGATACAAAACCATTGAGAGAATCTTCGACAACCTGTCGCCCGTGCTTGTTCAAGGTACGTTTATGAATTAAAGTTACCAATACTTTCGGATTACTCTCTCCCGATATAATGGCGTTGACAACCTTTTGATAACCTTTACAGGAGATGCAGGAGACATAGTTGCTAATACGGATATTACAGCGTTGAAGAATCATATCCATACGTTGTTCCGCATGAACGATGTTTTTGGAGAGTTCATGATTGCGACGCTCATATTGGCGCAAACATTGAATCATACGATCCGGAACGTAACTACCACGAATCAAACCTTTCTGCAGAACTGTAGCTATCCACTCAGCATCCTTGACGTCACTTTTACGACCGGGAAGCTGTTTGATGAAATAAGGATTGACAAGTTTCAGACTAAAGTCAACAGACAAAATATTCCAAATTGGAATCCAATAGATACTTGTACTCTCAAGAGCAACTTCACAAACATGATGAGAAACAAGCAAATCACGTAACTTATCCAGCTCAGGAGTCAATACACCAAAAACAGATTCGATTTTTGAACCGTTTTCATACAAGATACACATATAAATGCTATCTTTGTGAACATCAAGACCACATACTCGTCTCATAATAAGCCAATTTATAGGTTAATAACTGGAGACCTAAAGATAACAAAAAATTGTGTACCAAGAGTACGAATAAGGCGAAAGAGAGGGAGGTGGTCTTGTTTTTTATTGGACTGGCATAAAAATCCAAGGTTTTTATGTAAGTTTGCCTACTGCAACCATTAAAGCTTTAAAATATGGAACATCCTCTTTCTCAATTCAGATATTGTCCGAAATGCGGTTCGGAGCATTTCGAAATTCATAATGAAAAATCAAAACAATGCAAGGATTGCGGTTTTGTCTACTATTTCAACTCCTCCGCCGCTACCGTCGCCCTGATATTGAACGGACGGAACGAATTATTGGTGTGCCGCCGCGCCAAAGAACCGGCCAAAGGGACACTCGATTTACCGGGCGGCTTCATAGACATGGCGGAAACCGGTGAAGAAGGCGTTGCGCGCGAAGTGAAAGAAGAAACGGGAATGACAGTGACACAAGCCGAATACCTGTTTTCATTACCGAACATCTATATCTATTCGGGATTTCCCGTGCATACGCTGGACCTGTTTTTCCGCTGTACGGTAGCCGATACCCTGCATTTCGAAGCAATGGACGATGCGGCGGAAGTCTTCTTCCTTCCGCTGAAAGACATCCACCCGGAAGATTTCGGGCTGGGCTCCATCCGTAAAGGCCTGCAAATGTTCCTGGCGGGTATATCCTAAAAAAGCCAAACAAGTGGAACATATTCAAACCAAAACCCGTATTTTTGTAAAAAAGCCCTATTCTATAACCACCGAAGATGAAACATAAAATTTATCGCATAGTATGCACCGCGCTTTGCTGCGCACCTTTGCTCGCCACGGCACAGACGGGCGGGAAAATCACTTCGCCGCAACAGCTGTATGAGGAAGGAGAAAGTCTGTTCCGGCAAAAGGCATTTGCCGCAGCCATGCCTCCCCTACAGGCTTTTATAAAACAAACCGATGCGGAAGGCGCCCCGGTATCCGCTGCCGGCAACAAAGAAGAAGCCGAATACATGCTGGTATGCGCCGAATATGAACTAAGAACCCCCAATAGCATAGAGTTGTTGCGGGAGTATCTCGATACGTATCCCGACACTCCCCACGCCAACCGTATCTGCGCCCTCATAGCGTCCGCCTATTTCTTCGAGGGAAAATATGACGATGCACTCGCCATGTTCAATTCATCCCGGCTCGACCTCCTGAGCAATGAAGAACGGGATGACATGACCTACCGCCTGGCAACCTGTTACCTGAAAACCGGAAATGTGAAAGAAGCCGCCATCTGGTTCGAGACATTGCGAAGCACCGGTTCCAGATATACAGCAGACTGTACGTACTACCTTGCATATATCCGCTACTCACAGCAACGGTACGACGATGCCCTCAACGGCTTCCTCAGCCTGCAGGAGAATGCAAAATACGAGGCGCTCGTACCTTATTACATCGCGGAAATATATCTGATTAAAAAGAATTATGACAAAGCGGAAATTGTTGCGCAAAACTATCTCTCGGCTTACCCCAACCAGAAATATACGGGAGAGATGTACCGCATACAAGGTACAGCCGATTATCATTTCGGCGAGTACCATGAAGCAATAAAAGCTTTCGGCAGCTATCTGAAAGACAACGCGGAGCCTGCCCCAAGAAGAGATGCGCTTTATATGCTGGGAATGTCCTACTACCGGACGGGTGTCTACTCGCAAGTTCCGGTTACCCTGGGCGAGGTGACTGCAAACAAAGATGCGCTTACACAAAACGCATATCTGCACATGGGATTGGCTTACTTGCAGCTTGCCGACAAGAACAAGGCGCGTATGGCATTTGAACAGGCCGCCGCATCCGATGCCGATTTGAAAATAAAGGAACAGGCATCCTACAATAACGCTCTCTGCATTCACGAAACATCCTACTCTGCTTTCGGCGAGTCGGTTACGGTATTCGAGAACTTCCTGAATGAGTTTCCCAACTCCGCATACGCCGATAAAGTAAGCAGCTACCTGATAGAGGTGTATATGAACACGCGCAGCTACGATGCCGCACTCAAGTCCATTGAACGCATTACGCATCCCGGCAGAGCCATTTTGGAAGCCAAGCAGAAGATTCTGTTCCAGTTGGGTACCCAATCCTTTGCCAATACCCAGTTTGAGCAGGCAATCGGCTGCTTCAACCAAAGCATTGCCTTAGGCGGGTATAACCTGCAAACAAAGGCCGATGCCCTTTATTGGCGAGGTGAATCCTATTACCGGCTGAACCGCATGCAGGAAGCCGCCCGTAATTTTAACGATTATCTGTCCCTTACCCCACAGAAGAATACGGAAATGTATGCCCTTGCCTACTACAATCTGGCATACATAGCTTTCCATAAGAAAGATTATGCAACGGCGCAAGACCGTTTCCTGAAATTCATCCAACTGAGAAAGGCCGGAGACGCAACCGTTCTTGCCGATGCGTACAACCGTGTCGGCGACTGCTACATGCAGGTCCGCCGCTTCGACGAAGCCAAACAGTACTATACCCGGGCAGAAAATCTGGGTACGCCCGCCGACTACTCCTACTATCAACTGGCTCTGGTGTCGGGTCTGCAAAAAGACTACGATGGAAAGATTACGCTGCTGAACCGGCTGGCCGACAAATATCCGAATTCGCCCTATGCCGTCAGTGCACTTTACGAAAAAGGCCGTTCGTATGTGCAGGGCCGCAATAACAGTCAGGCCATCGTAACCTTCCGGGAACTGCTGAACAAATATCCCGAAAGCCCCGTCAGTCGTAAGGCTGCCGCCGAAATCGGACTGCTGTACTATCAGAATGATGATTACAACCGCGCCATCGAAGCCTATAAATACGTTATCACCCAATATCCGGGCAGCGAAGAAGCACGTCTTGCCATGCGCGATTTGAAATCCATTTATGTGGAAGCCAACCGCGTGGATGAGTTTGCTGCGCTTGCCGCCCAAATGCCGGGTGCTATCCGCTTTGAACCCAATGAGCAGGATTCGCTGACCTATATTGCCGCGGAAAAGGTGTATATGAAAGGGGAAATCATCCCTGCAAGGGAAAGCTTCACCCGTTACCTGCAAAGCTATCCGAACGGAGCTTTCAGCCTGAACGCACATTACTATCTGAGCCTCATCGGAAAAGAACAGAAAGATGAAACCGGTGTATTGGAGCATACCGGCAAACTGTTGGAGTATCCGGACAGCCCGTATTCGGAAGAGGCCCTGCTGATGCACGGAGAAATCCTGTTCAACCGCAAGGAGTACAAACAGGCTCTGGCAGACTACAAGCAACTGCAAACCCGCGCCACAACCGCCGAACGCCGGCAGCTGGGCGTCACCGGCGTATTGCGATGCGGTGTGCTCTTGAAGGATGACATAGAAGTGATTCAGGCCGCAACCGCTTTATTGGCCGAAGCCAAACTGACTCCCGAACTGCAAAATGAAGCCTTATACTACCGCGTCAAAGCCTATCTGAACCAGAAAGCGGTGAAAAAGGCGGCAGACGACCTCAAACTTCTGGCAAAAGACACCCGTACATTATACGGTGCGGAAGCCAAATATCTGTCGGCACAGTTGATGTACAATGCCGGTGAGTATGCCGCAGCCGAAAAGGAAATACTGAACTTCATCGACCAGAGCACCCCGCACGCCTACTGGCTGGCACGCAGCTTTATCCTTCTGTCCGATGTATATGTCGCTATGGATAAGAAACTGGATGCACGCCAATATCTGCTGAGCTTGCAACAAAACTATCATGCCGATGATGATATCGAACGTATGATTCAAGAAAGACTGGAAAAGCTGAAATAAAAGAATGCAATGAATATGAGAAAAATACAATATATCCTCAGCGGAATAACGCTGATAACCCTACCTTTGGGCATCCATGCCCAGCAACAGGCCAAAGACTCCACCGTAAACCGTACGGTTGTTGTGGAACAGGAATATACCCCCGATATTCCGGATGCGTCCAAAATAAACGTGCTCCCCCAAGTGGAAGCACCGACTGCCAATAAAAAGGCTGTGGAATACGATGTAACTCTCGTGCCTGCCAACACCATACCTGCAACTGTCATGCAGGCATATACCGGCAAGGAGACGCAAGCCGAAACACATCCCGGATATATCCGTTTGGGTTATGGCAACTACGGCAATCTGGACGCACGCGCCGGCTATCTGTTCACATTGTCCGGCCGCGACCGCCTCAACCTGAATTTCCGGATGAACGGCATGGACGGCAAACTCGATTTACCCGACAATGACGGCAAATGGAATTCCTACTACTATCGCACTCATGCCAATATGGATTATGTGCACCGCTTCAGGAAAGCAGACCTGAACGTTGCGGGCAACTTCGGATTGAGCAACTTCAATTTCCTGCCCGATGCAGCCGTCAGAAAACAGAAGTTCATTTCCGGTGACATTCATTTCGGAGTGAAATCCACGGATACGGAACTGCCCCTCCGGTTCAGTGCCGAAACAAACCTGATGCTTTACGAACGTCAATACTATTCCGGTTTCTTGAACAGCCGGGAATACATCGTCCGCACCAAAGCACTGGTCACAGGCGGCATATCAGACGAACAGACCGTAGGCATCGGCTTTGCAATGGACAATGTGCTGTACAAGAACAATCATTTTGAGAACTACACCTCTCTCGGTCTGAACCCGCATTACCGCTTGGAAAACGATGATTGGAAAATACGTATCGGCGCCCTGGTGGACATGACCTTCGGTTTCGGAAAGAAATTCCGGGCAGCCCCCGATGTAGCAGTGGAATACAACTTCTCGGACAGTTATATCCTCTATGCACAGGCCAAAGGCGGGAGACTGCAAAATGACTTCCGCCGTTTAGAAACATTCTGCCCATACGGACAGGTTTCTTCACAACCGGATGCCACTTATGAACAAATAAATGCCGCCATCGGCTTCAAAGCCAGTCCGGCAATCGGCTTATGGCTGAATCTGTACGGCGGATATCAGAACTTAAAGGATGATTTGTTTTTCCAACCGGCAGATTTCGAATCCGCTGCCAATGAGTACAGTCCGATGCTTTCCATCGGCCAATGGAACACAAGCAACATCTACGCCGGCGCCGAGATACGCTACAGCTATAAGAACATATTTTCATTCTCCGCTACCGGAGTTTACCGCAATTGGGATGCAAAGGACGACAGCCAGTCCAATGCCGGCGCCTATGCCCTCGTTTACAAACCGGCCTTTGAAGCTGATTTGCACATAGATGTGCATCCCGTATCCGCTTTACTGCTTAACCTCGGCTACAGGCATATTTCGCGCGAGAAGGTGGAAGGAAACAAAGTCGATGCGGTCAACAACCTCTATGCCGGCGGCAGCTACGAATTCTTTAAAGGCATATCCGTTTACGCCCGCATAAACAATTTATTAAACCAGGATTATCAATATTATTGGGGATACCCCACCGAAGGCATCAACTTTACCGGAGGTGTAAGTTTTAAATTCTAATAGCCAAAATCAAAGATATAACCAACAAAATAGGTCATTTTTGCTAAATTCTCCTTATATTATAAGGTGGAAAGTTTGTTTTTTCCTACTTTTGCGGGCAAATTAGTGGCTGGAGTCACTATAAAACAGAAATTTATGCAGAAAAACCTTGTCATTGTCGAGTCTCCGGCAAAAGCTAAGACTATCGAGAAATTCCTCGGGAAAGACTATAAAGTCCTTTCCAGTTACGGGCATATACGCGATTTGAAGAAAAAAGAGTTCAGTATTGATATTGATAAAGATTTCAAACCGCATTATGAAATTCCTGGAGATAAGAAAAAGGTTGTAGAAGAGTTGAAAGCCGAAGCCAAGGAAGCGGAAACCGTATGGTTGGCATCCGATGAGGACCGCGAGGGAGAAGCGATTGCATGGCATTTATACGAAGTGCTGAAACTGCAACCGGAGCATACCAAGCGTATCGTTTTCCACGAAATCACCCAAAGCGCCATTCTGAAAGCCATCGAGCAACCGCGCAATATCGACATCAATCTGGTAGATGCCCAACAGGCGCGCCGTATTCTGGACCGTATCGTAGGTTTTGAACTTTCACCCGTATTGTGGAAAAAAGTGAAACCCGCACTCTCTGCCGGGCGTGTGCAATCGGTAGCAGTCCGCCTTATCGTAGAACGCGAGCGCGAGATACAGGCTTTCCAATCGGAAGCATCGTATCGGGTGACCGCCGTATTCCTCGTGCCCGATGCCGACGGCAAACCGGTGGAAATGAAAGCCGAGCTGTCGCGCCGTATCAAGACCAAAGCCGAAGCTCAAAAATTTCTGGAAAGCTGCCGGTCAGCCTCTTTCACCATCCATGACATTTCTACCCGGCCACTGAAAAAAAGCCCTGCCGCTCCTTTCACTACATCTACTTTGCAGCAGGAAGCTGCCCGCAAATTAGGATTTACAGTAGCACAGACCATGATGGTAGCCCAGCGGTTGTACGAATCGGGAAAGATAACCTATATGCGTACCGACTCCGTCAACCTGTCCGAACTGGCGGTCAACAGCAGCAAAGCGGTCATTGCCGACATGATGGGAGAGCGCTATGTATATCCGCGTCATTTCGCCACCAAAACCAAAGGCGCTCAAGAGGCTCACGAAGCCATTCGCCCTACGTATATGGAAAATGCCAAGATAGAAGGTACTCCGCAGGAAAGAAAACTGTACGACCTGATATGGAAGCGCACGATAGCCTCTCAAATGGCAGATGCGGAAGTTGAGAAAACGACCGTAAGCATCGGCATCAGCAACGAAGCGGATACGTTCAATGCAACCGGAGAGATTGTAAAATTCGACGGTTTCCTCCACGTGTATCGCGAGTCCATCGACGAAGACACGGAGCAGGAGGATGAAACCCGTCTGCTGCCCCCTTTGAAGAAAGGACAAGTCTTACACCACCAAAGCATTATTGCTACGGAACGCTTCACGCAACATCCGCCCCGTTACACCGAAGCCAGCCTTGTACGCAAATTGGAAGAACTGGGTATCGGCCGTCCTTCCACATACGCCCCTACCATTTCAACCATACAGCAACGCGGCTATGTGGAGAAAGGCGAAAAGAGCGGGGAAGAGCGCTCTTACAACATACTTTCATTGCAGGACAGCAAGATTACGGACGTTACGCAAACAGAAATTACAGGAGCCGAAAAAGCCAAATTGATGCCTACCGATACAGGTACGGTAGTCAATGATTTCCTGATGGAATATTTCCCCAACATCCTCGACTATAACTTTACTGCCAGCGTTGAAAAGCAGTTCGATGAGATAGCCGAAGGAGAAAAGAAGTGGACCGCCATCCTGAAGGATTTCTATAAAGATTTCCACCCGTCCGTGGAAAACACGCTTGCCACCAAGAATGCCCACAAGGCCGGCGAACGTATCTTAGGCGAAGAACCGGGCAGCGGCAAACAGGTATCCGTAAAAATCGGCCGTTTCGGTCCCGTTGTACAAATCGGTACTGCCGGAGACAACGAAAAGCCACGCTTTGCCCAACTCAAGAAAGATATGTCCATTGAGACAATAACACTGGAAGAGGCTTTGGAACTGTTCAAGCTTCCCCGCACCTTGGGCGAATATGAAGGCAAGACAGTAACCATAGGAACCGGACGCTACGGGCCTTATGTACACAACAACGGAATGTATACTTCGCTTCCGAAGACAATAGATCCGCTGGAAATAACATTGGCAGAAGCTATTCAGCTCATCCGGGAAAAGAAAGATGCCGAAGCCCAGAAACATATCAAGAAATTTGAAGAAGAACCGGAGCTGGAAATATTGAACGGCCGTTACGGACCGTATATTTCTTATAAAGGCAGCAACTACAAAATCCCGAAGGACATTATCCCGCAGGATTTAAACCTGGATGCATGCAGGGAAATCATCAAACTGCAGAGCGACCCCGATGCACCGAAAGCCAAACGCGGCAAATACGCCAAGAAGAAAAAGTAAAGAAGCCATAAAAAAAGAAAGCCCTCTCCGCAAATTGCAAAGAGGGCTTTTTCATATGATAAAATATCTCGATTACATTCTGTCGGGAACCTCAATGCCAAGCAATCCCATTCCCAAACGTACCACCTTGGCTACATTCTCGGACAAGGCAAGACGGAATATCTTCACAGCCTCATTCTCCTCACGCAATATGCTGAAGTCATGATAGAACTGGTTGTATTCCTTCACGAGGTCGTAAGTATAGTTAGCAATCAAAGAAGGGCTATAATCCTCACCCGCCTGCTTCACAATAGCGGCAAAGTCTGCAACCATCTGTATCAGGCCTTCCTCTTTCTCACTCAATTCAATACCGGCCGGAAGTTGTGCAGGAACGGAAATACCTGCTTCTTTCGCTTTACGGAGAACCGACTGGATACGGGCATACGTGTACTGGATGAAAGGTCCTGTATTACCATTGAAATCGATGGATTCCTTCGGATTGAACGTCATATTCTTGCGGGCATCCACCTTCAATATGAAATATTTCAATGCGCCTAAACCGACAATGCGTGCAATATTATCAGCCTCCTCTTGGGTCAGACCATCCAGCTTGCCCAATTCTCCGGAAGTTTCCTTAGCGGTATTAATCATTTCAGCCATTAAGTCATCGGCATCCACAACCGTACCCTCACGGCTCTTCATCTTACCTTCGGGCAGTTCCACCATACCGTAAGAGAAGTGAACCAACCCTTTGCCCCATTCGAAGCCCAGCTTATCAAGCAGAATGGAAAGCACCTGGAAATGGTAGTTCTGCTCGTTGCCTACCACATAGACCATCTTGTTAATGGGGAAATCGGCAAAGCGCAATTTGGCCGTACCTATATCCTGGGTCATATAAACAGAAGTGCCGTCGGCACGGAGAAGCAATTTGTGGTCGAGCCCCTCTCCGGTCAGGTCGGCCCATACGGAACCGTCTTCTTTGCGGTAGAAGAAGCCTTTCTCCAAACCTTCCATAACCTTCTCCTTGCCCTCCAGATAAGTTTCCGACTCGTAGTAAATCTTGTCGAACGTAACGCCCATCATACGGTAGGTCTCATCGAAGCCTGCATATACCCAATCATTCATCTTCTTCCACAGAGTACGGACCTCAGGGTCGCCGGCTTCCCACTTCACCAGCATCTCACGCGCTTCTTTCATCAAGGGAGATTCCGCTTCGGCTTTTGCCTTGGCCTCTTCTTCGCTCATGCCTTCACTCTGGAACTTCGCCATCAGCTCTTTTACCTCAGCCTTATAATGCTTGTCGAAAGCCACATAATAGTCACCTATCAAATGGTCGCCTTTCTTGCCGGACGATTCGGGAGTTTCACCGTTACCGTACTTCTGCCAAGCCAACATTGACTTACAGATATGAATACCGCGGTCGTTCACTATATTTGTCTTAACCACCCTGTTGCCATTGGCCGAGATGATATTCGCCAACGCATTGCCCAACAGATTATTACGGACATGTCCCAAATGGAGCGGCTTATTCGTATTGGGCGAAGAATACTCAATCATCACCAGCGGAGCGTTATCGGTTGCAGCAACAATGCCGTACTTTGCATCCGCATGAATTCCATTCAGCAACTCAATCCATGCCGAAGAAGCGATTGTCAGGTTCAAAAAGCCCTTGATAACATTGAATGCCGATACCGACGGCTCGTTTGCCTGCAGATATTCGCCAATCTCCTGTGCGGTCTGCTCCGGTCCTTTTTTAGACATACGGAGAAAAGGGAAAACGACCAGGGTAAGGTGTCCCTCAAATTCTTTCTTGGTTTTCTGCAACTGTATCTGTGCAGCCGGAACATCCTGACCGTACAGCGCTTTCAGTCCGCTCATTACGGACGCTACCAACTTCTGTTCTATATTCATGATTCAAATGTATTTTCTGCGTACAAAGATACGAACTATTTTTAATTCCATAAAAAAGGAGACGTTGTATGCGCCTCCTTTTCTCAAGTTTTATTTATGATTGATTTTATTCGATAGTCAATTCCGAACCCGGTTTGAACTTAGCGACTTTTTTCGCCTCAATCTGAATAGGTTTCTTTGTTGCCGGATTGATGCCAATGCGTCCGGCTCTCTCCATTACAGAAAAAGTGCCAAAGCCAACCAATGCGACTTTATCACCTGCCTTTAATGCTTTTGTTACCGATGCAATAAATGCATCCAATGCTCTTTTTGAATCGGCCTTTGACAAACCGCCTTCCGCTGCCATTGCGCTAATAAGTTCTGACTTATTCATAATACGAATGATTAATTAATTGTTACACAAAAGAAAAATTCCAATGCTACTTCCTACAAAAATAGAGCAAAAATTCTGAATATCAAATAAAAACATTAAAAAAAGGGCGGAAAACAGAGAAAAAGAAAGAATAGGAGTTCCTTTTTCTGTTATAGAACAGAATTTATTCGTATTTTTGCCAAATAAAGCGAAAAAAACAGATTATGAATACTATACCGACAGTAACCAAAAACCTTTTAATCATCAATGTACTGATGTTTCTCGGCACAATTGTGGCACAGAGTTACGGCATTGATTTAAACAACTACCTGGGACTGCACTTTTTCCTTGCCGGAGATTTCAATGCAGCACAGTTGATTACTTATATGTTCATGCACGGCGGATTTACCCATCTGTTCTTCAACATGTTTGCCGTTTGGATGTTCGGCCGTATACTCGAGCAGGTCTGGGGGCCGAAACGCTTCCTGTTCTACTACCTCGCATGCGGCATCGGTGCAGGGCTTATCCAGGAGCTTGTACAATACATCCATTACGAAACGGTGCTTTCCGCATACGACAGTGTCAATACCGGGTATTCCATCATCCCCATGGAAGAATATCTCAACATGATGACTACCGTCGGAGCCTCCGGGGCCGTATATGCCATCTTGCTGGGATTCGGCATGCTGTTTCCCAACCAACCGATGTTCGTCTTTCCGCTACCGTTTCCCATCAAAGCCAAGTATTTCGTTATCGGATATGCCTTGATAGAATTATTCTCGGGACTTGCCAACAATCCGGGCGACAATGTGGCGCACTTTGCACATTTGGGCGGTATGATATTCGGATTCATTCTAATAATGTACTGGAGAAAAAAGGACAGAGGAAATGGCTACTATTATAACTGATTTAAAGGAATCGTTCCGTAGAGGAAACATCTACATCCAACTGATTTATATCAATGTAGGAGTATTTATCTTCACTACACTGACAGGAGTCATATTGCAGCTCTTCAACCGGAGCCTCGGCGGAGTGTTCGAATGGCTGGAACTGCCCGCTTCACTGCCCCGCTTCATCATCCAGCCCTGGTCTGTCCTGACGTATATGTTTATGCACGCAGGAGTCCTGCATATTCTTTTCAATATGCTTTGGCTGTATTGGTTCGGTGCCTTATTCCTGAACTTTTTCTCTGCCAGACACTTACGGGGAGTATACATCTTAGGCGGAATCTGCGGCGGACTGCTTTATATGACCGCCTACAACATCTTCCCTTATTTCCGTCCGATGACGGAATACTCTTTCATGCTGGGAGCATCGGCATCCGTACTCGCTATCGTGGCGGCTACCGCCTATCGGGAACCTGACTACCCGATACGTCTTTTCCTTTTTGGAACCGTACGCCTGAAATATCTGGCATTGGTTGTTATCGTAACAGACCTGTTATTCATCACCTCCAGCAATGCCGGCGGACATATCGCCCATTTAGGCGGAGCGTTGGCAGGTCTGTGGTTTGCAGCCAGCCTTAGCAAAGGCGCGGATATCACTGCATGGATTAACAAGTCTCTGGACGCTGTCACTGCCTTGTTCAGTTTCAAGCCCCGCAAGCCCAAGATGAAGGTCCATTATGGAACCGAAAGACAGAAAGATTATAACTATAACGCCCGAAAAAAAGCTCAATCCGATGAAATAGACCGTATCCTCGACAAATTGAAGAAGTCCGGATATGAAAGTCTCACAACGGAAGAAAAGAAGAGCTTGTTCGATGCAAGTAAACGATAATGTATGTATGAAGCATTTCGGTAATTTTGTCGCCCTGCTGATTGTAGCGGTCAATGCTTTATTCACGGGTCTTTTGCTGTTGGTGGCATACAGTCCTTACATCCAACCGGCAACGCATCCGGTACAATCCTGTCTCGGACTGACCTTTCCGGTCTTTGCACTTATCAACGGCGGCTTTCTGATTTTCTGGCTGGTTATACAACGATACAAGACAGCTTTGCTGCCGTTAACCGGCCTTCTGTTATGCTACTCGCAGCTACGGACCTATCTGCCCCTTAATTTTCACACCACCGAGCTTCCCGAAGGCAGCATAAAGCTCCTGTCTTACAACATTATGGGTTTTGACGGTGCTTACAAAAAAGACGGGAAGAATCCGATACTCACCTATCTGAAAGAGAGCAATGCCGACATCCTATGCCTGCAGGAATATGCATCCGACGAATCTCCCCGCCACCTCACGCAGAAAGACATCGAACGGGAGTTGAAAGATTATCCCTACCGCCGTATCAACGTCGTAGGCAGCGGCAGCGGCTATACCAACAGGATAGCATGTTATTCCAGATTTCCCATTCTATCCGCACGTGTCCTGGACTATGCAAGCAGCTA
>ERZ779908.121-NODE-121-length-13726-cov-1.77909_pt1 | contig 13726 bp, 9 predicted proteins | sample MGYA00511548_ERZ779908 | MGnify/ENA primary metagenome ERZ779908 (study PRJEB29588, sample SAMEA2154992) | human gut metagenome | biome: human gut; feature: human-associated habitat; material: faeces | place: Denmark | collected 2008/2010 ...
TTCTGTTTCTGTAACTATATTTTGAAGGCTCTGCCCTAGACACATCTCTATTGCTGTTTCATAATTCTTATCAACAGATATTAAATTAGCAAGTACTCCATACACACCTTTTTTTAGTTGACTATTTTTTTCACATTCTTGTAATAATGTCTTAACACTTTTAATATATCCTTCTTTTTCTTTTTCTGTCTCTTGTAAAAATTTGTGTCTGGCATCTTTCATATTTATTTGATAATTTAGTCTGCTTATTTCCTCTTCATATTCTTTAATTTTATTCATACTTTCTTGTTTTTTATTTTTTTCCTGCTCTAAATTATCATTGGCAATGTTTCTTTTATTTTGTATCTCATAAAATCCCTTTGAAACTTCTTGTTTGTTGTCTCTTGTACTATCTAATTCTGATATTATATTTTCTAATTCTAATTTTATAGCTTTCTTGCGTTTTTCTAGGTTTTCATAGTTTGCTTCTTGTGCACTTATATCTGCTAAAACCTCATATTTCTTATCTGTATTACCTTCTATTTTTTGCTTTTTTTCTTCTATTTCTAACTCTTTTTCAGATAAGTTTTTAGTTAATTTAGATAATTCTTCTTCTTTTTGTTTTAATTCAGCTTCAAATTTTTCTTTATTTTGAAATAAATTAGCTTTTTTCTCTTGTCTTTGTTTTTCTTCTTCTTCTAATTCTTTTATTCTTGTCTCAAATTCTTGTATTTCTATTTGAAGTCTTTCTTTATTATTTAAATTATTTTGTATTCTCTCTTTTGATATTCCAATTTCTGAATTCATTTTTTCTATTTTATTAGAACTCTCAAAGCCAATATTTTGCATTTGCTCTATTTGTAATATTATTTCGTCTATTTCTCTTTTTAAAGAGTCTTTTAACTCTTGTATAGATGTCAATTTTTCATCCTCTGTCTCTTTTTGTGCAACCATTATTTCTTCGTCTTGTACAATTTGCTTTAACTTTTCTTTATATGAATTTATGTTATATACAAATAATCCAACTTCTATGTTTTTTAATTCTTCTCTTAAATTTAAATATTGTTTTGCCTTTTCAGATTGTGCTTTTAATGGTTCTATATTGCCTTCTATCTCTGTTAAAATATCATTAATTCTTAATAAATTAAGCTTTGTTTGTTCCATCTTTTTTTCAGATTCTTGCTTTCTAGTTCTATATTTTACAATGCCTGCCGCTTCTTCAAATATATGCCTTCTATCTTCTGATTTGTTTGATAATATTTCATCTATTTTTCCTTGTCCTATTATGCTGTATCCATCTTTTCCTATTCCTGTGTCCATAAATAGCTCTAAAATATCTTTTAATCTGCAAGGAGTTTTGTTTATAAAATAGCCTGTTTCCCCATTTCTATATATTTTTCTTGTTACTGTAACTTCTGCATATTCTATTGGCAACTTTGCGTCAGAATTGTCTATAACAATTGAGACTTCGGCAAATCCAAGCGACTTTCTTTCTTGAGTTCCTGCAAATATTATATCTTCCGATTTTGCACCTCTTAAAGATTTCATGCTTTGCTCTCCTAGGACCCATCTTATGGCATCTGATATATTGCTTTTTCCTGATCCATTTGGTCCTATAACTGAGGTAATTCCTGGCTTAAATTCCAATATTGTTTTATCTGCAAAAGACTTAAAGCCTTGTAGTTCTAATCTTTTTAAATACATTTAATACACCTTTTCTTGTTAAACTTTTAATTTGAATATTATACAATAAACTTTATATAAAACTCTATTTAGAATTATATCATTAATAAATAAATTGTACTATAGTTTTTTATCAACTTTTGTGTTATTATATATATTATTGTATTATTAGGAGGATTTGAATAGCTTTATGAAAAATAAAATAATAAAAGCATTGTTGCTTACTTTTTCAATATTGTTAATAATTGGAGTAATTTTATATTTATTTCCGTTTATAATTAATTTATCAACTCACGAAGGTCAGCTGGCATTTAAAAATGAAATTGATAATCTTGGAGTTTGGGGAATTATTGTTTTATTTATGCTTCAACTTCTTCAAATTGTTTTAGTTGTTTTGCCAGGCGAGCCTTTAGAAATTTTAGCCGGTATGTGTTATGGTCCTATTGGAGGTACTATTTTTATAATTGTATCTGTCTTTATTACTACTACTTTAATTTATTTGCTTGTTGGAAAATTCGGAAAAAAGTATTTATACAATACATTCTCAAAAGAAAAAATTCAAAAAATTGAAAACAGCAAATTATTTAAAAATCCTAAAAAAGCAGAAGTGCTAATGTGTATACTATTCTTTACACCTGGCACTCCTAAAGACTTATTGACATATATTGGATTTTTATTTCCAATACCACCTATTAAATTTATATTAATTGCAACTTTTTTAAGATTTCCATCTATAATTTCTTCTACCATAGCTGGTAGCGGATTATCTAATGGAAAGATTTCTATAGTTATAGTATCTTATGTCATCACTTTTGTAGCTACAGCAATATTTGTTTTCCTTATTAGTAAAAAGGAAAAAGATACCACAGAAGCTATAAAAATATTAAAATAACTATATTGCCCTACACTTTACTACAAGTCTTTCCTTTCCATAGTTTGTGCAGGTTATTAATGTTAGTTCTTTTTGTCCATTTGTATGCTGAGTTGTACATCCTGTATCTGTTGGTTTAACGACATATTTATCATATACTTGATATTTTATTCTTCTGCCATATCCATCTGTCAATTCTGCTATGTCACCATTTTTTATAGAGCTTAATGTTCCAAACATCTTTCCATTTCTATAATTATGACCTACTATGCAGTAATTTCCCACCTCATTTGGATCTGGTCCCCAATATTTATTAAGCGAAATTTCTAATAATTCGTCTGATGTATCTGTTAACACTGGATAATTTATTCCTAGTCTTGGTATGTTTAAAATAGCATCTGTTTCATATTCCACTCCATTTGAAGCAGTATATATTATTGAATTCTCTTGCACTTCTTCTATTCTTTTTGCTTGCTCCGGTGTCAATTCTTCTTGGTCGTCTATAATTACTCTAATAATGTCATCTTCTGGCTGTCTTGTTGTTGTGTCTATTGCATTCGTTGCAGCAATCTGATTTAATATTTCTTGTGATACTTTTTCATTTTTATTTCTATCATACTCTGCATAAACATAATAAGAAAATAAAGCAAACACCAAAAAAACAGATAAAAAGAATTCAATTTTATAAAGCATTCTTTTTCTCTTAAATTCTGGCGTAATATACAGTTTTTCTGTTACAAGAATTTGATTCATACTTATCTCCTATTATATATTTATTATAGCATACATTTTTGTATTTTTAAATACACTTTGCCAGCAAATTTGAAATTTCACAAAATTGTTCAATTGTTAACTTTTCTCCTCTTGTATTTAATTCAATTCCCAATTCGTTAAATATGTCTATTGCTTGTTGCTTACTTTTTATTATTCCACCATTTAATAAGCTATTTATTAATGTTTTTCTTCTTTGCATAAAGCTTATTTTTATTAATCTAAAAAATAATTCTTCGTTTATAGGTTTAACCACTGGTTCATCCCTTAGTACTAATTTTATAACTTGAGAATCAACTTCTGGTGCTGGAATAAATTTATAATTTTCAACATTTAATATTACTTTTGGATTTGAATAATAATACACCGAATATGTAATCGCTCCAGAATTTTTATCTCCTGGAATTGCTGTTAATCTTTCTGCCACTTCTTTTTGTATCATTACTGTTATTGTTTCTATTGGTAGTTTTTTTTCTAACAACTGCATAATAATAGGAGTTGTAATATAGTAAGGAAGATTTGCAACAACTTTGGCTGTTTTAAATCCGTTTTTCTCTATTACTTCTTTTAAATCTACTTTTAATACATCCTCATTTATAATTTCTAGGTTTGTGTATAATAAAAATCTGTCTTGTAATACTTTAATCATTTTTTTATCAAGCTCTATTGCAATTACCTTTTTAGCTTTTTCTAATAGCTTTTGGGTTAAAGTTCCAAGACCTGGCCCAATTTCTATTACCAAGTCATCTGTTGTTAAGTCAGAGGCCTCTACTATTTTTTCTATAGATTCATCATCAACCAAAAAGTTTTGACCTAAGCTTTTATTAGCAGTAATATTATATTTTTTCATTAGAAACTTAGTCTCATCGTACACATTATTCATTGTTAATTCAATTCTCCTATTATGTATAAATTATGTTTATATTTTATCATGTTTATGTTGATATTGCAATGTATTAAACATTGTTTAAAAGCATTGATTTTTGTTTTATTATATAATAAAATGTTGTTATTATTAAAAAAGTAGGTGTAAAATGAATACAAAGAACAAAAGCAAAGCCCCAAAATACTCTAGGGCTCTGAGATTAAGAAATGGTATGATTGCAATATTTTGTGTGTTTTTATTGCTAATTGGACGTTTATTTTGGTTACAATTTATTAAAGGTCCTTGGTTAAAGGAACAAATGTATAGTCAATTAATTACTAGTAGAGCAATAAGTCCTAAAAGAGGTACTATATATGATACAAACGGAAAAGAGTTAGCTATAAGCGCTGCTGTAGATACTGTTACCATTAATCCAGACCTTATAAAAGTATCTGAGGAAAACAAAGAATTAGAAGAAATTAAAACTAAAGCTTTAAAAGAGAAAGTTGCGAAAGCTTTTTCAGAGATCTTTGAATTAGATTATGAAAAAACTTTAGCTAAAGTTAATAGCACAAGCTGGTTAGAGACGATTGTTTCAAAGGTTCAAAAAGACAAAATTGATAAACTGAAAAAATGGATGGAAGAGGAAAAGATTTATTCTGGCATTAATATAGATGAAGATACCAAAAGATATTATCCTTACAATAATTTAGCATCAAATTTAATAGGTTTTTGTGGAGATGAAAATAGAGGCTTAGAGGGATTAGAAAATGAATTTGATTCTTTATTAACTGGTACACCTGGAAGGATAATTACTTCTCAAGATGCAATTCAAGAATTCATTCCTGACCAGAACGAGACCCTATTTGTTGCAGAAAATGGTAATAATATAACATTAACATTAGATGTAAATATTCAGGCTATTGCTGAAAAATATTTGGAACAGGCTTGCAAAGAAAATAATTGTGCCCGTGGCGGAAATGTTATAATTATGAATCCAAATAATGGTGACATTTTGGCAATGGCAACTTACCCAAACTATAATTTAAACACTCCTTATAAAGTCACAAGTATTACTGAGGACAAGTGGAAAGAAATGACTTCTGAGCAAAAGTCTAATGCTATGTATAGTATGTGGAGAAATAGAGCTCTTTCCGATAGATATGAACCTGGTTCTGTTTTTAAGGTTATAACTGCTGCAATTGGTTTAGAAGAAAATTTGGTTTCTCCTGATGAAAAAAATGTTTTTGATTGTCCTGGATATCATGTTGTAGCTGGAAATACCATTTATTGTTGGAAAGGTATACCTGGCCATGGTAAACAAAGTTTAAGAGATGCTTTGTGCAATTCTTGTAACCCAGCATTTATGGAATTAGGCGAGAAGATTGGTGCTAAAACACTATATAAATATTTTGAAGCTTTTGGTTTATTTGACTCAACCAATTTAACTTCTGGTGATGTTAGCGGAAACTTCTGGGACTTAGAAGATGTTGGTCCTGTTGAGCTGGCTACCTCTTCATTTGGTCAAAGATTTGGTATAACACCATTGCAAATGGCAACCGCTATATGTTGTATAGCAAATGATGGCATATTAGTTCAACCTAAAATAATAAAACAGGTTACAAATACTGATACTGGTGCAACCACAAATATAGATACAACAGTAATAAGACAAGTAGTTTCTAAGGAAACATCTGAAAATCTTTTAAATATGATGGAATCGGTAGTAACATCTGGTACAGGAAGGTACGGAAGAGTTACAGGCTACTCTGTGGCAGGAAAAACCGGAACATCAGAACCATCACCAGGTGCAGAGGAAGATGGATATGTTGCGTCATATATTGCTATTTCCCCTGTAGAAAGTCCAGAAGTTGTTGCTCTTGTAACATTATATGCTCCTGAGGGAGATAGTCATCAAGGTGGTCAAATTGCTGGACCTGTTGCTTCTCAAATATTAACAGAAGTATTACCATATTTACAAATTCCTTCTGACAGTAGTGGCTCAACTACTGGAAGCAGTAGCTCAAATTCTACTACTACACTACCAAATGTAGTAAACAAAACTATTGCAGAAGCAAATAAAATTATAGAAAACGCAGGCTTTAATTATATTATATCAGGAGGTTCTGAAGAAATTGTCACAGAACAAATGCCTAAAGCTGGAACCCAATTACTGAAAGACTCTATTGTTAAAATATATTCCGCTGGACATGAAGCAAGAGTATCACAAACAGTTCCAGATTTAAAAGGAAAGTCTTTATCCGAGGCAAGAACAATTTTAAAGGACCGAAATTTAAATATTCAAGTTAGTGGTTCTGGAATAGTTATAAGTCAAGATCCTATTGCAGGCACTTCTGTAGAAGAAGGTACACTAATAGCTGTTTCTATGAAACCAGAAATACAAGATGCACATTAAGGCATAAAAAAATTAAAGGAGTATAAGCTCCTTTAATTTTTTATAATTTTAATTATTGAATATTGCATCAAATTCTTCTCCATCTATTTTTTCTTTTTCTAACAATATTCCTGCTACAACATGTAATTTTTCCATATTAGCATTTAATATTTCTGCTGCTTTTTTATATGCATAATCAATTATACTTTTTACTTCTTCATCTATTATTGCAGCTGTTTCTTCTGAATACTCTTTGCTCTGTGCAAAATCTCTTCCTAAAAATACTTCTTCTTGATTTTGTCCTAAGGTTATAGTGCCAACTCTTTCACTCATTCCATATTTTGTAACCATATTTCTTGCAATCTTCGTTGCACGTTCTATATCATTACTTGCTCCTGTTGATATATCGTCTAATACCAATTTTTCTGATACTCTTCCACCTAATAGTGAAACTATATTTTCTATCATTTCTGTTCTAGACATAAAAGACTTATCTTCTGTTGGTCTATACATAGTATATCCTCCAGCCATTCCTCTTGGTATAATTGATATTTGATGAACAGGATCTTGTGTTGGTAAAAATCTACTTACAACTGCATGCCCTGCCTCATGATATGCCACTAATTTTTGTTCTTTTTCGCTTCTAACTCTAGTCCTTTTTTCAGGTCCCATTGTTACTTTAACCATTGCATCTTCTACTTCTGTCATACTAATTTCTGGTTTATTTCTTCTTGCAGCCAATAAAGCCGCCTCATTTAATACATTTTCCAAATCTGCACCTGAAAATCCTGATGTATTTTTTGCAATTGTTTTTAAATCTACATCTGGTGCCAATTTCTTCTTTCTGCTATGAACTTCTAAGATTTCCTCTCTTGCTTTAACATCTGGTGCCGATACTACTATTTGTCTATCAAATCTTCCTGGTCTTAATAAAGCTTTGTCTAATACGTCTGGTCTATTGGTTGCAGCTAATACAATTACTCCTTCATTAGCTGAGAATCCATCCATCTCTACTAATAACTGATTTAGTGTTTGTTCTCTTTCATCATGTCCTCCGCCAAGTCCTGCGCCTCTTTGACGACCAACTGCATCTATTTCATCTATAAATACAATACATGGTGCTTTTTTCTTTGCTTCTTCAAATAAATCTCTTACTCTAGAAGCTCCTACACCAACAAACATTTCTACAAAGTCTGAACCACTTATAATGAAGAATGGTACACCAGCCTCTCCTGCAACTGCTTTTGCTAAAAGTGTTTTTCCTGTTCCAGGTTGCCCTACCAATAAAACTCCTTTTGGAATTCTTGCACCCATCTCTGTGAATTTTCTTGGATTTTTTAAAAATTCAACTATTTCTTCTAATTCTTCTTTTTCCTCATCTACACCAGCCACATCATTAAATGTTACTTTTGTTTTATCTGTTGGATTTAATATTTTAGCTCTGCTCTTTCCAAAAGACATTGTTTTATTTGAGCCAGCTCCTCCTTGTGCTCCACTATTCATAAATAAGAACCAGAATATAAAGAATATAATTAATATTCCAAATGGTGTTAAAAGACTTAGTATTGTTACAAATAAAGATTCTGATTTTTCTGTTACCTTTATTGTACCTGTTTTCATACTATCTTCTAATGCTGACATTAGATGTTCAACACTTGGTATATTTACCTCTTTAGTAACGTTTTGGTTCTTTAATTTTACATTTGCTTTTACCTTATCTGCTGAAATTTCTATTTCTTTTACTTCACCTGCTTCTACTTTAGAAAGTAATTCCGAGTAGGCAAGCCTATTCTCAGTATTATCAATTATTGATGATATTAAGACTATAAATATTATAAATATTATTAGCCACATAGCTAAAGATTTTATTCCATTTTTCAAGTTAATGCCTCCTTTTACTATTTAAGGAATATATCATAAAGATTTTGGTATTTCAAGTGTTTTACTAAAGTTTTTTCGTTCACACCCTAGTCATATCAAGGCTTTCCTTACGGAAGTTTACAATACCTCGTAAAAAAAATTTTTTTATTTTTTATCATTATTTTTATATTTTTATTTGGAGTTAAGTATTTATTACCAATATTATTTTTACATAATTTAATAACATCTTCAATATGTATTTTTTCTATTCCGTTAGTAGTCCCTAAAAGCTCATTAATAGTATATATTATAAGTCTTGATTTTATTACTTTTTCTAAAACATTAAATTTTTTTAAATCTAAAATTATTTCTTTTTCAGTTCTACTTATAAAAGTCTCTTTATATGACTGTTTTACTATTGATTTGAAATACATTTCATCAGTTGCTATAAGATTGGACATTCTATTTATTGTTTCTATAATATTAGGATTAAAATTCTCTTGTATATACGGAATAAGCATATTCCTAATTTTATTTCTTGTATATATGTTTTCTTGATTTGTTTTGTCATACTTAGGGTTTAAACCTTTTTCATTACAATATTGTTCAATTTCTTGTCTGGTACATTCAATTATAGGTCGTATAAGTTTGTTATCTCTTATTGGTTCTATACCTTTAAGCCCTGTACTTCCACTTCCCCTTAAGAAATTCATTAGTACTGTTTCTGCATTATCATTTGCATTATGCGCTGTAGCAATTTTATTTCCACCAACTAAGTTCTTTACCTCTTCAAAAAAATCATATCTAATTTTTCTTCCAACCTCTTCTGTCCCTAGCTTTTTTTCTTTAGCTATTTGTAAAACATCTGCCTTCTTTACAAAACATTTTATATCCCTCTGCTTACAAAAATCTTGTACAAACTCTGTTTCAGAGTCAGCCTCTTTTCTTATCATATGATTAATATGTGCAACTACAATGTTTATTTTAAGTTCATTTTGTAAATTTTTTAATACATTCAATAAACAAATAGAATCTGGCCCCCCAGACACTCCCACTACTATAGTATCCCCAGATTTTATTTGTTCATACCTTTTTATGGTATTTAATACCTTATCCTCCAACATATTTCCCCTTTCTGTCACAAAAAGGAGCGTCCCTATAGTGACAACTTATTCTCTGTATCTTTCTATATTTGCGAATTTTGTATAGTTTGCTAGCCATAATAGTTCTACCGTTCCTGTTGCTCCCGATCTATGTTTTGCTATTATTACTTCTGCAATATTTTTCTTTTCTGTGTCTTCATTGTAGTAGTCATCTCTATATAAAAACATTACAATGTCTGCATCTTGCTCTATTGAACCTGATTCACGTAAGTCTGAAAGCATTGGTCTATGGTCTATTCTTTGCTCTGGTGCACGTGATAATTGTGATAATGCTATAACAGGTACATCTATTTCCTTTGCTAATATTTTTAAGGACCTACTTATCTCTGCTATTTCTTGTTCACGGCTTCCTCCTTTTTTATTACTGCCTTGAACTAATTGTAAATAGTCTATTACAACTAATCCTATATTTTTTTCTAATTTCATTTTTCTGCATTTTGCCCTTATTTCCATTATTGAAATACCCGGAGTATCATCTATATATATACCCGCTTCTGAAAGTTCTCCTGATGTTGCTGCTAATTTTGCCCATTCATCATCATCTATTTTTCCCGTTCTAACTTTTGCACTATCCACCATTGCTTCACTGCATAAAATTCTGTTTGTCATTTGTTCTTTAGACATTTCTAAGCTAAATATCGCTACTGGAACTTTTGCTCTTACTGCTGCATTTGTGGCTATATTTAACGCAAACGCGGATTTTCCCATAGCAGGTCTTGCAGCAACCAGTATCAAGTCTGAATTGTGTAGTCCTGAAGTTCTATAGTCCAAATCCACAAATCCTGTTGGAACGCCTGTAATTGATTCTTTTTGGTTATATAATTGTTCCAATTGTGTAAATGTGTCTACTAGAATGTCTTTTATAGATGAATATCCCTTTTGATTCTTTTTTTGCATTACCTGAAAAATCTTTTTTTCTGCTGTATCTATTACTTGTTCTACCTCTTGTGTAGGGTCATATCCAAGTGTTATTAATTCATCCGCAGTTTTTATTAATGCTCTTAGCATTGATTTTTCTTCCACTATTTTTATATATTGTTCTACATTTGATGTTGTAGGTACTTTGTCTGGTAATTGAACTATATATTCCAAACCACCAACAGCCTCAAACTTTCCCATTGATTTTAGCTCTGATTTTAATGTTATAATGTCTATTGGCTCTGCCCTATTGTATAAATTTAGTATTGCAGAATATATTATTTTATTATCTTCTCTGTAAAAATCTTGCTCTTGCAATACTTCTACTGCTGCTATTACTGCATCTTTATCTGTTAACATACTGCCTATAATAGCTTGTTCTGCTTCTATATCGTGTGGTGGAATTCTGCCTAACTCCATTTTTTTCATTCCTTTCTTAATATACGAGTCCTACTATTCTGCAATTATATTCACTGTTAATTTTGCATTTACTCCTTCATATAATTTTATATTTATTGTAAATCTTCCTATATTTTTTATAGTTTCTTTTACTTCTATCTTCTTTTTATCTATTTCTATTTTATACTGTTCTTTTAAATTTTCTGATATTTCTTTTGAGGTTACCCCTCCAAATATCTTTCCATTTTCTCCAGCTTTTACTTTTATTGTTAAAACTAGTTCTTTTAATTTATTTGCTACTTCTATTGCATCATTTTTTTCATTTTGTTTTTTAAATTTATTAGCTTCATTCTTTGATTCTAGTTTTCCTAAATTTTCTTTTGTTGCCTCTACTGCTAATTGGAAATAAGTAATTTCTTGCATATCCATCACTTGCATTTATTATTTCATCTTTTTTCCCTACGCCCTTTATATTGTCTAATAAAATTACCTTCATATAATCATTCCTCTCTTTATCTTCTTTAATACTTTTTTAAAATTCTAGTATTTAATTTAAAACGCTTTTATTAATTATATCTTATAGAGTTTCTTCTATCAATAGCTTTTACCCACTTTTATATATATTAAAGTTAATTGTTTATAAGAGGGCAAATACCAGTTGTATTGCCCTCTTTTTTATTATTCCTCTTAACTTGACATTTCACTAAAATATTCATTTATTCTATTTATAAGCTCTGTTTTTACTTCTTCTGTTGTCATTCCCTCTACTTGAGCTCCGGCTAAGGTTATGTGTCCTCCGCCACCCAGTTTTTCTAGTATTAATTGAACATTTATATCTCCTATTGAACGTCCACTTATGCAGACTCTGTCTCCCATCATTCCAATTACAAATGATGCAACTATATTACTTATTGTGAGTAGTTCATCTGCCGCCTTTGCACATATTATGTTTGCATCTTTGTCTTGTTCATCATAAATAGAAATTGCTATTGAATGTTCTAAAACCTCTGCCTTTTCTACTATTTTAGAAATTTTATTGTATGTTGCTAAGTCACTTTGAAACCATTTTTTCACCTTAATTGTATCTATTCCATACTTTCTCAAATATGCTGCTGCTTCAAATGTTCTTACACCTGTTTTAAAAGTAAAATTCTTTGTATCCATCATAATTCCCGCATAAAGTGCCTCTGCTTCTAACTCTGTTAACTCAATTTTTTCTTGTGAATATTCCAATATTTCTGTAACAAGTTCTGCTGCTGAAGATGCATAAACCTCATGGAACATAAGTGTTGCATCTTCTATATATTCTGTACTTCTTCTATGATGGTCTATAACTACTATTTTTTCTGTTTCTTCTAATAATTCTGGAATTTCCACATAGTTTTTCTTACTTGTATCCACAACAATTAGCAATGTTTCTGGGCTTATTTTAGCTAATGCTTCACTTTTGTTTATAATTACATTTTTGTACTCGTCATCTTCTTTTGCTTTTTCCATAAAGTTTTCTAAACCAATTCCATAAGAATTGTTTACTATATATGCATTTTTTCCTAATGACCTTGCTAATCTATATATTCCCATACTTGAACCTATGCAGTCCATATCTGAGTTAGAATGTCCCATTACCATTACATTTTCCGCTTCAAGTATTAGTTCTTTTAAGGCATGTGCCACTGTTCTAGCTTTCACCTTAGTTCTTTTTTCTACTTCTTGTGCTCTTCCGCCAAAAAATACATATTTTCCATTTTCTCTTACAACTGCTTGGTCTCCTCCACGTCCCAACACAATATCTAAACCTGCTTGTGCGGATTTGTATTTTTCGTAGTTAGAGCTACCTTCGTTTGAAACAGCTATGCTTAAAGTGAACTGTGCTTTATTAGTCCATTCCAATTCTTTTATTTCATCTAATATATTAAATTTTTTATTTTCTATTTCTGATAGATATTTTTGTTCAAATATTAACACAAAAGTATCTCTTTCAGATTTTATTACTAAACCTTCAAAATGAGTTGCCCATTCATATATGTTTTTTTCAATTTGTGCTATGAATGTAGACTTGTCTTCGTTTTCTACTCTCTGCATCAACTCTTCATAATTGTCAATCATTATTATTCCTATACAATTTTGAGAGTTAATATATTTTTCTTCTGTTTTTATTAATTCTGTATTGTCTATAAAATATAGTGTAAATATTGGTTGTTTATTTTTTAATTCTATATATTCCCCTAATAGCTTATATGTTTTACTTCCAATTACTATACTTTGATTAATATTTTTATTTTTAACAAATTCTCCATTTTCAAGACCTTGCCTTAATTCTTTTAATATACTATCCAAATAGTTATTAATATCTATATTAATAAATTCCTTAGAAAACTTCTCGTTTTTCCAAATTGTATTTCCATTGGTTTCTAATATTATAAGCGGAAATGGTGAATTTATCAGCGTTCCCTTTGCTGCTTTATCGACGCTAAAGGTTAAATGTTCTATATGCTCAGATAATTCTTCTTTTTTCTTTTCACTACTCCAATAAGCATATCCAACAACTAAAATATAAAACAAAATTGCTGGCAAAACTAAGTTAATATTGCTTATACAAATAATTGTTAAAAGTACTGCTATTATTACTAAATATATCTTTACGCGCGATACTAGTTTATCAAATATTTTTTTATTGCTCGGCATAAAATCCTCCTAATTACATCTTATATTTTACACTTATTTCGCGCTTTTGTCAATGTTTACAAGAAATCCACACTGTAAGTGGTGTAGGTTTGTCAAACATATGTCACACTTATTTGATATCACTAGTGTTGAAATAC
>ERZ779908.124-NODE-124-length-13671-cov-1.58027_pt1 | contig 13671 bp, 7 predicted proteins | sample MGYA00511548_ERZ779908 | MGnify/ENA primary metagenome ERZ779908 (study PRJEB29588, sample SAMEA2154992) | human gut metagenome | biome: human gut; feature: human-associated habitat; material: faeces | place: Denmark | collected 2008/2010 ...
AGGACAGAAAAGTCGCCACGCTTTCGGGTGGACAGCAGCAGAGAATAGCTATAGCGAGAGCTCTTGTCAATGAGCCGGAGATACTTCTTCTGGATGAGCCTCTTGGCGCACTGGATCTCAAGATGAGAAAAGAGATGCAGATAGAGCTCAAGGGAATGCATGACAGGCTGGGAATCACTTTTATCTATGTAACACATGACCAGGAGGAAGCACTCACCATGTCAGACAAGATAGTTGTCATGAGCGAGGGTGAGATACAGCAGATAGGAACTCCTGAAGATATATATAATGAGCCAAAGAATGCATTTGTTGCGGATTTCATAGGCGAGAGTAACATCTTCAACGGAATTATGACGGGCAAGTTAAAGGTAAGATTCTGTGGTGCAGAATTTGTCTGTCTGGATGACGTGGAGATTGGAACAAAGGTGGACGCCGTAGTAAGACCCGAGGATGTGATGATCACTACACCTGAACAGGGCGCTGTAAAGGGAGTTGTGACATCTGTTGTGTTCAAGGGTGTGCACTATGAGATCACCGTTGAGTCCGGAAGGAATGAGATAGTTATTCAGACCACAAAGTCCGCCAAGGTTGGAGATAAGGTTGGCCTCAATGTTGAACCTGATGGAATACACATCATGATATCGGAGACTGCAATCAACAAGATTGAGAGCTCAGTCAATAGAAATTATGCCCTCGGCGTATTTGACGGTAAGGTATCATGCGACCTCACGGAGATCGTTCCGGGTTCAGCCATGAAGGATGGCGTGCTGGTGGATGCAAATGGCGAGGCGATAGATCGTGAGAAGATCAAGGTAATAGTATCTATACTTCCAGAGGATATCGACATGAGTGATGACGAGGAAGCTGGTATAATCTGCGGACATATCATCAATCTTATATATAAGGGAGACCACTACAGCTATGTGGTGAGAACTGACAATGAGGAGGACTTTATCGTGGATGACGAGTACCTGTGGAACATGGAGGACAGAGTCAGCCTGATAATTCCAGAGGATAAGATGAAGTTTTCACTTAAGAAATAGATGGAGGGATGAACATGAACGGCTTACGTTTTTCAAGAAAACAGCTGGGCATCCCATACGCATTATTTCTCATATGCTTTGTAGTTGCACCACTGTTTGTAATTATTTATTATGCCTTCACCAACGGCGAGGGCAGGTTTACATTTGACAATCTGACGGGATTCTTTACCAGCCCGAACACCATAGGTACTCTGGCATACAGCTTTTTGCTTGCCATAGTGACTACTCTGGTGTGTCTGCTGCTGGCATATCCGATCGCATATATACTTGCGAGAAGTGAGATGAAAAGGAAATCGGTAATTGTCATGATGTTCGTGCTCCCGATGTGGATCAACTTCACACTGAGGATCACAGCACTCAAGGAGGTACTCACGGTTATAGAGGGCAATCTGGCATTCCACCCGTTTCTCAATTCGGTTATAGGAATGACATATGATTTCCTGCCATTTATGATACTTCCTATATACACAACCATATTGAAGCTTGACGGCAGCCTTATGGAGGCCGCTGTGGATCTTGGGGCAAATAGCTTCCAGACATTTGTCAAGGTCACACTTCCGCTCACCGTTCCGGGAATCGTCAGCGGAATAGTTATGGTATTTTTGCCATCTATGACTAACTATGTTGTGCTTGACATGCTTTACAACAGCACATACATCATGGGTAGTCTGATAGGAAGCTACTTCTCAGCATACAACTGGAACGGCGGTTCCATGATAGCACTCGTCCTTCTTGTGATAATACTTGTATTCACACTTGTGACAAACAAGTACACGGATGACGACGGCGGAAGCAGAGGAGGTGCGTTGTTATAATGAAGAAATGGTCTAAGATTATATTTATATGCATTATGCTTCTTCTCATATATATGCCTATATTGATACTGGCTGTTTACAGCTTTACAACATCGGCAAATATCGGAAGCATTCACGGATGGTCGCTTCACAATTATGTGACTTTGTTCACCAAGGACGAGCTGAGGTCAATGATCGTTGGAACTGTGCTTCTGGCTGCAGGTTCAGCACTGATAGCAACCATACTCGGAACACTCGGTGCCATAGGTGCTTTTTATTCAAAAAAATGGGCTTCAGCATCGATAAATGCCATGAATGAGGTGCCTGTTGTAAATGCAGATGTTGTGACAGGTTTCTCTATATGTATACTGCTCATAGTTGCATTTGGTATGAGCAAGGACAGCTATGTTCCACTTGTCATCGGCCATGTGGTTTTGTCGGCACCTTTCGTATATCTGTCAGTGGTGCCAAAGCTCAAGCAGATGGACAGCAGTCTGTATGAGGCTGCGTTAGATCTGGGAGCTACACCTTTCCAGGGACTCACAAAGGTAGTGATACCTCAGATACTTCCGGGTATTATTTCGGGATTTGCGCTGGCTGTTACACTGTCACTGGATGATTACTTCATCGCGACATACACCAAGCCTGCGACATTTGACACCATAAGTACTTACGTTGTAAATGCGACAAAAGGTTCACAGACTGAGATCAAGACAGCCCTGTGGGCGCTCTCAACAGTCATATTTGCATTGGTTGTCATAATCGTTGTGGCTATGAATGTGGCCGGAAGAAAGAAAGAGGTGGAGCGATGATAAGACATAGATGTTTTGGACGTTCGATTTCCAGAAAGCTGGCGGCAGCAGTCATGGCTGTTTCATTGCTTGCCGGACAGATGCTGCCGGTAATGGCAGCGGAGGATACAGGAGATGCGGCTTCTGTCAAGAGTGACGGTGCATCTGATACTGAAAAAGAGGTCACTCTCAGGGTGTGCAGCTGGGAAGAGTACATTGACGAGGGTGGTTGGGATGAAGACGAAGCCCTGGAACTGGACAATGGAACAACTATATTTGGTGAGAATTCCATGGTGGAGGATTTCGAGAACTGGTATTACGAGAATTATGGTGTGAAGGTGAATGTTCAGTATTCGTGCTTCGGCACCAATGAGGATCTCTATAATATGCTGACTCTCGGCGATGTGTATGATCTTGTATGTCCTTCGGAGTACATGATCATGAAGCTTATGTCTGAGAACAAGCTTGAGCCTTTGTCCGATGACTTTTTCGATGAGAACAACGACAAGAATTATTATATAAATGGTGTGTCGCCATACATCAGAGATACATTTGAGACGCATGAGATAAATGGAGAGACTTGGAGCAAATATGCAGCTGGCTTCATGTTTGGAATTACGGGAATTCTGTACAATCCGGAGAAGATGACCGCTGACGAGGCGGGAACATGGACAGTCCTCAACAACCCTAAGTTTGCAAAACAGATCACCATAAAAGACAATGTCAGAGATTCCTACTTTGCCGCAGTCGGAGCACTGCAGAGGGACAAGCTGATGGACACTGAATTCAGGGCTCAGGATGATTACTCAGAGCAGCTCAAGGATATCATGAACGATGTCAGTCCTGAGACTATAGCAAAGTCACAGGATCTTCTTCAGGACATAAAGGATAATGTGTATTCATTTGAGACTGACAGCGGTAAGGCAGACATGATAACAGGAAAGGTTGTTGCGAATTACCAGTGGTCAGGAGATGCAGTTTATGCCATGGATCAGGCTGAGGAGGATGGTGTGAAGCTTGACTTTGCGGTCCCTGAGGAGTGCACAAATCTGTACTTTGACGGATGGGTCATGCTGAAAAATGGAATAGACGGTGACGCTGACAGAAAGCAGGCGGCCGAGGCGTTTATCAACTTTGTGTCAAGACCTGACAATGCAGTCCGCAACATGTATTACATTGGTTATACCTCAGTCATAGCAGGTGGGGATGACGATACGGTATATTCTTATCTGGATTACACTTATGGTGCAGAGGATGACGAGGAGGATGTTGTTGATTATCCACTTGGATATTTCTTCACAGGGGACAACTCAGATCCTGACTACGTTCTCAGAGCTCCTGCGGAACAGGTCAACAGACAGCTTGGGGCTCAGTATCCGTCACAGGACGCCATAGAGAGAAGTGCGGTCATGGAGTATTTCGATGAGGATGCCACCAAGGATATCAACCAGATGTGGATCAACATCAGATGCTACAATATCAAAGATGTGCCGACATGGGCATGGTTTATTGTGGCAGCGGTGATCGGTGCACTGGCCGGAGTGATCGTATATCATAAAAGGTCAAAGAAATTTTATCTTGGAAAATAGAATAATATAAAATAAACGGCTGCCTTGATGGTATGTGGTTTTCGGTAAGAAAGGCCATATGCCATCGAGGCAGCCGTTTTAGTTTATGTGAGCGGCGAGGGAAAGGCTGCGTTGTTTCTGTGGTATTACAGCATCGAATAACCATAGCTGTTGACAATGGCTTCTATCTTCTTGCCGGCCTTACACATAGGGCACTCGTCAACGGAATAAGAAGCATAGTCGTCGATATCCTTCTTGCTGAACAGAGAGTGAACCTCGTGGCCCGCAACCTCGTCTGTAGCTGAGAAGATAGCTGATATTCCTGAGATGCTTCCACCGTAGTATTCAATACATTCGATGCTCTGCTTGATTGTCTTGCCGGTGGTTGCCGATGCAAGGAGAAGGAGAACGTTCTTGTTCTTGATCATTGGCTGAAGGTTATCACGGAATATGAGCTGACCTGAAGAATGAACCTCAGGTGTCATGATGTATATGGTCTGGTGCTGGTTCATGGACACGATACCGTTCTCTGTGAGGGCATTTGCAAGGTAAGCACCGATAACCTCTGTTCCGTCCATGCAGACGATGGTGTCAACGATCGTTGTTGCAATGGATTTGGCAGCAGCGAGAGCCATCTTCCTTCTGCTTTTGATGGTTGTCATATCGATGTATCTGTTGATGTGGGAATGGTTAGTTGCAAAATGTCCGTCAACTACCTTGATGTCCAGTGCATTATTATAAGACGATGTGATCTTGGTTGTCATGTTTTCCATAGTTTAAATTCTCCTTTTCTATTATTATGTTGTCTGTAAATAAAACAGTAATTTCCTAGACTATTTCCAGCACGGTGTTGACCAGCAGGTCATCCTGTTTTGGATTCATAAAACAGAATCTTATGTATTTGTTGTCAAGTCCGCCTATATCAGCACAGCTTCGTATATAAAGACCTTTTGGCATGCAGTAATCCACCACATCACCCGCGGAAATAGCATCCCTCAGGATACGGATCAGTATGAAGTTGGCGGCCGGTTTGTACAGCTTGATCGACTTGTGGGTGGACAGTGCCGAGTACACAAGGTTGCGCTCGGTTCTGATGAGCTCTCTTGATTCGGCAATGTATTTTTTGTCGGTGAACATGGCGACTCCGGCGGCCTCCACAAGCTTACCTATCGCAAATGGCAGTCCGGTGATCTCAAGTGTTTTCTTGAGAACAGGATTCGATGTGATCATATATGCCAGCCTGAGTCCGGGAACTGCAAAAAATTTCGTTGTGTTTCGCAGCACGATAACATTCTCGTATTTCGATGTGAGAGGAATGGCAGAATTACTCTCCAGATCATCAACAAAATCCATGTATTCCTCGTCAACGACCATGGTTATGTTATTGCCATCGCATATCTTGGCTATAAATTCCAAAGACTCTGCATCGATTATCTGTGATGTTGTACCATTAGGATTCGATATAAATATAATATCGATGTCCTCTGACAACTTCGATATAAAATCTGCGATGTCGAGGGTGAAATCCTCCTCCTCAGGTGTGGAGTAGTAGATTATCTCACAGCCGTTCATAGAGAGCAGCTTTTCGTAATTCTGTGCTCCAGGTGTTATCAGGATAGCTTTCTTAGGCGAGGTAAATTCGCATAGTATCTTGACAAATTCATAGGAGCTACCGCCGACGATTATGTTGTCTGTCTTTGCTCCGGAGTATGCGGATATGGCCTCCTTTAATTTCTTTGTGGTGTGATCAGGGTATACTGATAACTGACTCATGTTGTCCGCAATAGCTTTAGTAACAGATTCGGGAACTCCCAGTGGATTCATGTTAAGATCTGCACGAACAGTTTCGACCTGACTGAGGAGATTCTCTGTTTTTAGATTGATAACCCCATTTTTCATAAAAAAACCCCTTTTTCAGTTGTTTTAAGTTATTTTTCTGTATATATTGTTTAAAAAGAGACAATATTTTGTTATAATCTGAATATATGTCTTTTTGTCAATTATACCGATTGGAAGCTTCAAATACAACCACTATGAGTGATTTTTGACAAAAAGACAATAGAAATAGATACAGGAGACCAGACGATGAAGGGAATAGTTGAACAGTATGCTCGTGGTGAGTTTAAGGTTGACAGACCAGCGGTAGCCATATCAGTCAGCAAGATAGAATTGAATATCGAGGCGGGAACTGTGTATGATGGAGAGTTTACAGTGGATTCTTCAAACAGTTGTGCAGTGAAACTGATGGTATACGACAGCCGCTATATACTGGATTTCAAGAGTCACACATTTGTGGGCAGGAAGAACAGAGTCAGCTATTCATTTGACGCCCGAGGAATCGAGCAAGGCAAATCCTTCAAGGGTCATATAAATATAATCACTGATGGGGGAGAGTTTATCATCCCTTATCATATAGCTATAGTCGCTCCATATATTCAGGTCGAGGGTAAGAAGCTCGAGGATCTGTTCCAGTTTGCAGCATATGCAGAGGAGAACTGGGAGGATGCCATAAGGATATTCGGAAGCGAGGATTTTGTGCGCACTTTTATAGGCAGGGATGAAAAGCTTCAGAGGGTGTATGACACACTGGGAATGTCACTGTCCATAGGACAGGCCATGGAGGAATTCCTTGTGTATACACACAAGAAGAGGGCACTCACACTGTCCGTGGCTCAGAACGATCTGCTGGTTGAGATGCCATCCGAATTGGTCAGGGCATCGGTTACGATCACCAAGAACACCTGGGGCTACACGAATACCAAGATAGCATCGGACTGCGATTTCCTCATACCGGAGACCAGCGTGCTGAAGTGGAACAGCTTCGATGGCAACACATTTGACCTCAGTTTCCTCATAGATCCGCAGAAGATCCACGACGGGGAGTCATCGGGTTACATTTATATATGGAACACTTATCAGAATATGAGAATACAGGTGAGCATCAGAAAGCCTGAGGTCATCAAGATGACTCCAAAGAGCAGGCAGACGAGATTCACCATCAAGAGGGCGGAGGAGGCTCTGATCCGTGCATATATTGACTTCAGAACGGACAAGATCAATCTGAAGAAGTACATAGCGGAGACCAGGGATGCCCTGAACACCCTTATAAAATACAGACCGGAGTATGGCATGTACAGGCTGGGCCTGCTCCATATGCAGATCCTGGAGGGACACACGGAATTTGTCGAGCAGGAATTTCTGAGAATAGATGCGGATGCCAATTTCACAAGCATGGAGGACATGGAGAAGTGTTATCTCAGTTACCTGAAGTCGCTTCTGCGCAGGGAGAAGTTCATCATAGACAGAACTGCTGCCATGGTCAGAGAAAGATTTGAGGCAAATGACAAGAACAGGCTGTTCTATTTCTGGATACTGTTATTTGTGGATGTGAATTATACAGAGGACAAATGGGTTCTCTACGAGGATATACAGAAGCTGTTTAACTCAGGTGTAAATAGTCCGGTAATATACTTTGAGATATGCGACATGTTCAACAAGCAGCCTCTCATGATGAAGAAGATCGCACCGCTTGAGATCGCAGCCCTCAGATGGGGCATGAGAAATGAATTTGTCTCAGAGGATGTCATCGTGGAGTTTGTCAAGACTGCTTCGAGACAGAAGGATTTTGACGAGCAGGCATTTAAGATGCTTGAGCAGATATACGATATGAGGCATGACAGGACGACTCTGGATGCCATTTGTGGAATACTGATCAAGAATAAGATGTACGATCCGTGTTATCACAGATATTACAGTGACGCATCGGACAAGGATCTCAAGTATGTTGGCCTGAATGAATGCTTTATCAGGAGCATGGACAAAAACCACTACGATGAGATACCGGAGGCTATACTCAGATATTTCAGTTACAAGAACGTTTTGACGGACGAGGAGTTGGCATATATATATGCAAATGTCATCATGAACAAGGAGAACCAGAAGTCGGTGTACAGGGATTTTGTCCCTGCCATTGAGCGTTTCATGGAGAAGATGATACTTCAGGGAAATGTGAGCGATGACCTGACAGTCATATACGATGAATTCCTTGATCCTGATACGGTGAAACCGGAATTTGCCACAAAGCTCATCAACATAATATTCAAGAGAAAGTTCGTGTGTGATAATGAGAATATAACACACATACTGGTATCCCACAGTGAGCTTGGCGGAGAGGTCAAGGTTCCGGTGGTTAATGGTGAGGCATATGTAGAGATAATATCGCCGTCTGCCATAGTCACACTTCTGGATGACAACGGCGGCAGATATGTGAGCACCGTACAGTACAGAATGGAGAGAATCGTAGACGAGAGGAGCTATCTGGACATTTGTCACGAGTACAGTCCAAGGGATTACAGATACCTGTTGTTCCTCTACAACGATATAGATATATTTACACACAGGGATGCAAAGGAGATAAATCTTGCCAGAGATATCGCACTCTGCCCTGAGGTGAGCTACAGGGTGAGACAGGAAGCGCTTACCCATATGGTTGAGTATTATCATGAGAATTTCGATGCGGACATTCTCGGAAAATATTTGTCCAAGATAGATCTGGATTACGTGGATCCTTCATATGCTTCCAGGATAAATACATATTATATAGCTCTGGATATGTATGAGAATGCATTTGAGGGAATGTACAGATTTGGCTATGTGGATGTGGATATAGATGAGCTGATCAAGATAGCCGAGTTTGGAATCGATGACAAGAGATACGATGAGAGCAGGCTGCTCATATCCATATGCGTGTATATATACAGGAGAGGGTACGCCGGACAGAAGATACTGTCATATCTCATCAACAATTACAACGGATCACTCGAGGAGATGGCAAATCTCTTCAAGTCGGTCAATTCAAATTACAGAAATATTGATATGCTGTCTGAGAACATACTCGCACAGATGATGTTCGCGGACGGATATATAGAGTCCATATACGATATATTTGAGGTGTACTATCGCGGCCGCAGCCGAGGCATGGTGGTGAAAGCTTTCCTCAGATATTGCGCGCACCAGTATTTTATAAAGGATCAGAAGATCCCTTCATATATAATGGAGGATCTGTACAAGGAGATCGCCAAGGGCAATATAAAGGACGAGATATCCAGAATGAGCCTGCTGTATTATTTTAGCAACCGAAGTGGACGATACACTGAGGAGCAGCAGGAATGGATCAAGGCAAATGTAAAACAGTTTATAGAATACAGCAAGATACTTCCGTTCTTCAGAAAATTTGAGTCGATCGTAAAGCTGCCAGGGGATATGAGATTCAAGACATATGTCATATTCAAGGGTGAAAGCGGAAAGCAGGTATGGGTCAGCTACAGCTTTGGACAGGAGAGCAGCAGTATGGCAAACTACAAATCCGAGAGGATGAATGAGATAATTCCGGGAGTGTATGTTAAGGAAGTTGTCGTATTCCACGGAGAGTCGCTTGTCTACTCCATCGATGGAGTGGTTGGAACTTCAGTCGTGGTTGAGAGCGACATACTCAAAAATGAGACATTCCATAAGGATGGAAGCAGCAGCTTTGAACTTATCAATAGCATGCTGGTTAGCCAGGAGACAAGAAATGACCATGAGCTCATACAGGCAATGGACACATATCTGTACAACAGCCATTTCTTCGACGCCAATTTGATGTTGCTTTAACTTTTTGATTTTTCACAAGGAGGGGCATAATTTATGTCTGACACACAGTTATATCTGGGTCTGGATCTTGGCCCGGAATATACACAGCTTAGTTATTATAATGTTGACACGCGGGAGCCGGAATCGGTGTACCACAAGGAGGCGAGGGATACATATATGCTCCCTAACATCATGTTCTACAGCGCGTACAACAAAAAGTCGGATGACGGACAGAGTGAAGCTTACAAGTTCATAGATCTGGCTGGCTGGTGTGCAGGGGCGAAGGCTTCAGCCTGCAGGTTCGAGGAAAATGGAACGGTTGTGGATCAGGTGTATGAGCGTACCCTGAGAAATGAGAATATAGAAGTTGCGGGGCGTAATTATAAGGCGGGAGATCTTCTTGTGAAGATGATGATACTGCATATAAGACAGTTTACCGAGCAGTTTGAGGGTTTTGTGATAAAGAAACTGACAGTCACAGTGGCTGACACAGATCCGCGCATCATAGCTGCAGTCAGAGGACTTAAGTCGGCACTCCGTCTGACCCATGACCAGTTTAATATAGTGAGCCATCTGGACAGTGGCCTGTGCTATATATTTGCACAGCCTGAGCCGCTCAGGAATAACAGCGTGGGACTGTTTGATTTCGGCAGGAGCGGGCTGGATTTTTACAGGATAGATATGACAAGGAAATATCCTTTGATAGTGACCGTTGAGCATGTGAACTTCCATGACAGGATGAACATGAAAAGATTTGGAAAATACCATGAGGATATGGATGAGGCATTTGCGGATATAGTTAAGGAATGTATGTCACAGGTGTTTATATCCTCTGTATTCCTCACGGGAATAGGATTTGCTGACAACTGGATGAAGCAGTCGGCGGCGGTCCTGTGTCAGGGCAGAAGGGTATTTGTTGGACAGAATATATATACAAAGGGTGCATGTTACAGATCGCTTGGCGGTGTGTACACGGAGGCGCTCAGCAGATATTTTATAGATACGGAGCAGACGGTCAAGACAAATATCGGAATAAATCTCATGGATGAGAAGAAGACGTTCTGGCCGATAGCATACGGCGGGCTTGAGTGGTTCAACACCCGCGGAAGCATAGAGGTATTCCTCGACAACACAAGAAGGATACAGATCGTATACCAGGATATACTGACTGAGGAAGAATGGCGGGAGACTGTGGAGATATACGGACTTCCGGCGAGACCAAAGAAGACGACAAAGCTGTCGATATCCGTGGAGTATTATGGTGCGGATAAGGGCGCGATAGTCATCCGTGATCTTGGATTTGGAAGTTTGTATCCTACCACAAATAAGATATACAGAAAAGAATTTGATATAGGAGCCATCAGGAGAAAGCATGCGGAGAAGCTTGAGGCGGCGCGAAGGGAAGAGGAGCTCAGGATACGCATGGGTGACACCGAGGAACTGAGAGGCGAAGATCCGGCGGTGGAGCATGGTAATGCAAAGACGGTGGAAGCCGAGCCGGAGGTACATGAAGAGCCTGTGGTATATTACGGAACAGCGTCACCTGTGGAGCCGGAGACTGTGGAAGAGCCGGATGATTTCGGAACAGAAGCAGAGGATGTTGTGGAAGAGATTGACGACGATGCGGCGGATATGACGGAGGCTGAAGAGTTAGAAGATGATGCGGTCTCTGATCCTGAGAACATTTCAGATGAAATTGATGATGACGAAACGGAATCAGTGGATGCTGCATATGAGGTAGATGATGACGAAACGGAATCAGTGGATGCTGCATATGAGGTAGATGATGACGAATCAGAATCAGATGACATTACAGACGATGCAGATGACAGCGAGACTGAGATCGACGAGTCAGAGCCGGACGATGAAGAAACCATAGATGAAGAGGATCTGGATGACGAAGATTCCGATGAGTATGAGCAGAGTGCGTTCAGCATCCCGTCATACCTCAGAGGACAGCATTTTGATCCGGGAGAGTGATACACATATGAGTGGAATTATTATTTGTAAGACAAAGACAGCGGACAATCCGTACACATTCCTCAATACGAAGATAACCATATATTCATATGAGGAGCTGTGCTACTACATATTCAACAATATGGTGCTCATAGGTAAAGACGACCTTGCGGACAGACTCAGCACCTGGCTGAGAACGGCCATAGACATGGAGGATCTTGCAGACAAGATAGACGCGCTCAATGCCAAGAATGCGTATATCCAGGATATCATGGTGGAGATACTTACATTTGGTGAGTTCTACAGCAAGGATGAAGTGAAGGAATTCATGGACGAGTGCAAGAGAATCAGGACTCTCAAGCCGTATGAGCTGGACAAGAAGAGAGCTGACAGCTACATGATGTACAAGCATTACATCAAGGCTGACGCCATATACGATGACATCATAGAGTACAAGGAGTCACATGGTGAGTACGATGAGTTCCTTGGAAATATATATCACAACAAAGGCGTTGCGCTGGCGGGCAATCTTCAGCTTGAGGAGGCAAAGGATGCTTTCATCAGAGCATTTGCGCTGAATAAGAACAATGAGTCATTGATAGAATACTTCTGTGTAATGGCGGTGACGGTGGACACGGCGACACTCCAGAGGGAGATAAGAAAGCGCGGTATGCCGGCCGGATTCCTGGACGATCTGATGAACGAGATCGCTGATTCAAAGGAGGATGTACATGAGATGTCCATATACAACAAAGTCCAGAAGGCTGTGTACAACAGAATGCACGGCGACATAGAGGACTATGACAGGCGTATGAATTCCATCCTGAGTGCACTCAAGGATCAGTTCAGAAACCAGATAGGATGACTTTGTGCTTGACGTACAGCCAGCCTATGTTGTACTATCACAATGAATAAAGAAGATATATGCAAATGCTGTGACGAAGAGGAGTAGCATGTGGAGTCAGACAGAGAGAATGGTTCGTGGGCTGTGAGACCGTTCCTGACAGAGACTTGTGAAGGTAGCTTCCGAGCTGCATGGCTGAAAGATCATGATAAGGATAGGCCATGCCGGGGCGTTCCCGTTATAGGATAAGATGAGATACAAAACAAGGTGGTAACGCGAATATTTACTCGCCCTTCTGACAGAATGTCCGGAGAGCGGGTTTTTTTGTGAAAAATTTTGTAAAAGTATATATCAACATGTAAGAGATCAGGAAGAATAGAAAGGAAGAATGAGATGAAAGAGTTAGAGAAGACATATGATCCTTCCCAGATAGAGGACAGACTCTACAGAAAGTGGGAGGAGAAGAAGTATTTCCACGCAGAGGTTGACAGGAGCAAGAAGCCATTTACGATCGTAATGCCACCTCCAAATGTAACAGGACAGCTCCACATGGGACATGCCTTGGACAATACAATGCAGGATATACTTATCAGATTCAAGAGAATGCAGGGCTACTCAGCACTGTGGCAGCCTGGTACAGACCACGCAGCCATCGCAACCGAGGTCAAGGTTACAGAGAAGCTGAAGGAGCAGGGAATAGATAAGAAAGAGATCGGCCGTGAGGAGTTCTTAAAGCATGCATGGGCATGGAAGGAAGAGTACGGCAACCGTATCGTGAGCCAGCTCAAGAAGATGGGTTCATCCGCTGACTGGGACAGAGAGAGATTCACCATGGACGAGGGATGTTCCAAGGCAGTCAAGGAAGTATTTGTAAGACTGTACGAGAAAGGCTACATCTACAAGGGCTCAAGGATCATCAACTGGTGTCCTGTATGTAAGACTTCCATATCAGATGCTGAGGTTATACATGAGGAGCAGGACGGATTCTTCTGGCATATCAACTATCCTGTAGTTGGAGAGCCGGGAAGATATGTTGAGATT
>ERZ779908.129-NODE-129-length-13516-cov-1.90238_pt1 | contig 13516 bp, 12 predicted proteins | sample MGYA00511548_ERZ779908 | MGnify/ENA primary metagenome ERZ779908 (study PRJEB29588, sample SAMEA2154992) | human gut metagenome | biome: human gut; feature: human-associated habitat; material: faeces | place: Denmark | collected 2008/2010 ...
AGAAAACTATACAATTTGTAATTATAAAATTTTAAGAAAACAAGAGTCAAAAGATGGAACAATAAAGTATTTATTTGATGTTTTAGATGGTAATGCAATAGAAACTGTATTAATGAGTTATCATCACGGATACAGTATTTGTGTATCTTCACAAATTGGATGCAAAATGGGATGTAAGTTTTGTGCATCAACAGGAATAGCATTTGTTAGAGGTCTTACATCAGGCGAGATAGTTGAACAAATATTAGCAGTGGAACAAGACATTGGAGAGCATATTTCAAATATAGTATTTATGGGAATAGGAGAACCTTTTGACAATTATGATAATGTAATGCATGCAATTAGAATTATAAATAATCAAAAAGGTTTAAATATAGGAGCAAGACATATTAGTGTTTCAACATCTGGGCTAGTTCCAAGAATTTATGATTTTGCAAATGAAGATTTGCAATGTACATTATCTATTTCGCTACATGCAACAGATAATACCAAAAGAAGTGCAATGATGCCAGTAAATAATCTATATTCAATTGAAGAACTTATGGAGGCTTGCAAATACTACATTGCAAAAACTAATAAGAGAATATCATTTGAATATGCATTGGCAAAAGATAACAATGACAATTTAGAAGATGCAAAAGCATTGGTAAACTTATTAAAAGGAATGCTTTGTCATGTGAACTTAATACCAATAAACAAAATTGAAAACGGAAAATTTACTAAAAGCAGTAATGATAATATTATAAAATTTAGAGATTACTTAAATGACCATGGAATTGTGGCAACAATTAGAAGAGAGCTAGGCAGTGACATAGATGCAGCATGTGGTCAATTAAGAAGAAAAAATTTAAAAACATAGGAGGAAAATAGATGAAAGGTTTTGCTAAAACTGATGTTGGCAAAGCAAGAGAAATGAATCAAGACTATTACAGTATTCCTTCTTCTGAAAGTGACTTGCAATTATACATTCTAGCAGATGGAATGGGCGGATATAACGGAGGAGAAATAGCAAGCAGGCTAGCAGCAGAAACAACAAAAAATTATATTCAAAACAATTTTAAAAAAATAGAACATGATAAAGAAGCAATATTAAAGTTAGTAAAGGATGCAATGGAATATGCTAATATGGTAGTATATGAAGAATCAAAAAAAGATGAAAACTTGCAAGGAATGGGTACTACTTTAGATGTATGCTTCATATATAATAGTAAGATATATATAGGACATGTAGGAGATAGTAGAATATACTTAATAAAAAAAGACATAGCTAGAAAGATAACCAAAGACCACAGCTATGTTCAACAATTAGTAGAAGATAAAAAAATTACTAGAGAAGAAGCAGAGCACCATCCAAAAAAGAATATGCTATTAAAGGCATTAGGATGTACCTCTTATGTGGAACCAGATATAAGAGCGAGAAACTTAGAAAAAGACGATATATTATTAATGTGTTCAGATGGACTAACTAATATGGTAGAAGAAAGTAAAATATATGAAGTAGTTAGAGAAAATAAAGAAAAAGCGCCAGAGATATTAGTAAATTTAGCAAATAATGCTGGTGGATATGACAACATAACAGTTATAACTATAATATAGGGGAGATAAAATTATGAATTTAGTAGGTAAAGTAATAGGAAATAGATATGAAATGCTTGAAAAAATTGGTGAAGGTGGTATGGCCACAGTATACAAAGCCAGATGTAATATTTTAAAAAGATATGTAGCTGTAAAAGTACTAAGAGAAGAATTTACAACAGATGAAGAATTTATTAGAAGATTTAACACAGAAGCACAAGCTGCAGCAAGCCTTACACATCCAAATATTGTATCAATATTTGATGTAGGACATGAAGACAATGTTTATTATATTGTTATGGAACTTGTACAAGGCAAAACTCTAAAAGAAATTATAAACGAAGATGGAGTATTACCTTGGAAATGGTCTGTAAACATTGCGATACAAGTAGCATCAGCATTAGAAACAGCACACAAAAACAATATAGTACATAGAGATATTAAACCACACAATATAATAATAACAGAAGATGGAATTGCCAAAGTAACAGACTTTGGAATAGCGAAAGCTGTATCAAATTCAACAATTACTGCCTTTGGAACAACAATTGGTTCAGTTCATTATTTTTCACCTGAACATGCTAGAGGTGGATATACTGATGCAAAATCAGATATCTATTCATTAGGTGTAGTAATGTATGAAATGCTAACTGGTAGGGTACCATTTGATGCAGATACACCAGTATCTATAGCTTTAAAACATATGCAAGAAAAACCAGTAGAACCAATGAAATTAAATCCATCTATTCCATTTGCAATAAACAAAATAATAATGAAAGCAATGGAAAAAGAGCCAAGTTTAAGATATCAAAATGCTACTGAAATGCTAAAAGATTTAAGTATGGCATTAAAAGATCCAGAAGGTGGATTTGTAAAGAGTAATGCAGAAAAACTTCAATATACCCAAAGAGTTCCAGTTTTAGGAGAAGAACCACAAGTAGAAGTAAAAAAAGATGGTAAAAAAGGAAAATTAGCTAAATATTTTGAAGAACATCCAACAGCTAAAAAAGTATGGATAACAGTAATAATTGCAGTGTTAGTAATTTTAATCCCATTAGCGGGATTCTTTGGAGTTCAAGCATTATTAAAAGCAGGACTACCAAAAGATGTTAACCTACCTAACTTTGTAGGTCAAACATTAGAAGAAGCAAAAGTAACATTAGGAAAAACAAAATTAACCTTAGAAACAGAAGAAGTATTTGATGATGAAGTGGAAGCAGGAAAAATCATTTCACAAGAACCACCATATTCAGAAGGTGCAACAGTAAAAGAAAATACCACTGTTAAATTGAAAATAAGCAAAGGCTCAGAAATGGTAGAGATGATTAAAGTAGTAGGAATGACATACGAAGAAGCTGAGCAAAAATTAAAAGATGAATTGCACTTAAATGTAGAAAGAAAAGAAGAAACAAGTAAGACGGTAGAAAAAGATATAGTTATAAAACAAGACATTGCAGAAGGAAAACAAATTAAAGTTGGAGAGACTGTAACTCTAACAGTAAGTATAGGAACAGGTCTTAAAGATGTGGCTATGCCATATGTAATAGGAGATACAGAGGCAGAAGCTAAAAAGAAATTAGCTGATTTAACAGTAATAGTTGCATATGAAGAAGATATGTCAAAGGCAGATGGAAAAGTATTGAAACAAAGCATTGAAGCTGGAACAACAGTTGAAGAAAAAACAAAAGTTACAATTACTGTAAATAGAATAGAAGAAATAAAAACTGGAATAGTAAAAATAAATGTACAATCTTTATTAGGAGATAAAGCAGTAATTAAAAGGGATGAAACTGGTAATGAAATAAATCCAACAGTAAAAGTAAAGGTTACTGTTGATGGAGACAATCAATATGAAGAAGAAAAACGTAAAGATGAAACTTCATTAGTAGTTGAAGTACATGGAAAACATACCGTAACAGTAAAAGTATGGATTGGAGATCAAATGTATGGAATGAAACAACTAACCTTAACAGATGAAGATCCAGTAATTAGTTTTAATTAATGAGGGGAATAAATGCCAAAAGGAATAATTATTTGTACTAGTTCAAATGTATATCAAGTAGCAGAAGGTGAAAAAGTATATAAATGCCTAGCAAGAGGAAAATTCAAAAAAGAAAAAATTAGCCCATTAGTTGGAGATGAGGTGGAATTTACTATTACAAATTCAGAAAAGCAAGAAGGAGTAATAGAGCAAATTCTTCCTCGCAAAAACGAATTAAAAAGACCTAAAATGGCTAATCTAACTCAATTGATTTTAGTAGTATCTATGAAAATGCCAAGCCCAGATTTATTATTATTAGATAAACAATTGGTATTTGCAGAATTTATGGGATTAAAAGCAACTATAGTGCTAAATAAGGTTGATTTAGAAGATAAAGAAGAGATAGACAGAATTGCTAAATTGTATGAAGATATAGGATATAAAATTATACAAACAAATGCAAAAGAGGGAATAAAGATAGAAGAAATAACAGCTTTACTTGAAGGAGAAACTACAGCATTTGCAGGAAACTCAGGAGTAGGAAAATCTACTTTGATAAATTCGATATTTGAACAAGAGTTAACTCAAGAGGGAGATATTAGTGATAAAAATCAAAGAGGAAAAAATACCACTACAAGTACTACTTTGTATAAATATAAAGAAAATTCATATATAGCAGATACACCGGGATTTTCAACATTTGAAATAAATGAAATTCCAAAAGAAGATTTATGTCACTATTTTGTGGAGTTTGTACCTTATTTAGATAAATGCGAATTTCAAGGTTGCAGTCATATAAAGGAAGAAAATTGTGGAGTAAAAGAAGCTTTAGAAGCTGGCAAAATTTCTTCACAAAGATATGATAACTATATAAAAATTTATAATAATTTGTGATAATGTTAAAAGTATTAAATTATTGTATGAATAAGTGATAGCAAGATAAGGTACTTTTCATAGTGAATGCTGTGGGGACCGACAAGCTAGAAGATGTTACTAAATTTTTTCAAATCATTATTAATGTTTGCAAAAAATTGTTGTTACATCTTCTTGCGTAGTAGGGGATGAACGTAGAAAAGTACCTTATATTGTTATCATTAATATAAAATTAATAAAAGAGGGAAAGAAAAATGGTAGAAGTATCAGTTTCAATATTAAATGTAAAAGATGACAAAGCAATTCAAACATTATATAACTTAGAAACATCAGGAATAAATTACTTCCATATAGATGTAATGGATGGAAAGTTTGTAAAAAATGATACAACAAATAAAATGCTAGAATTTAGCGAATATTTAAATCAGATTTCAAATTTACCATTAGATGTTCACTTGATGGTAGAAGATGTAGAAAGTTATATAAAAAGCTTTGCAATATTTGATCCTAATATTATAACATTTCACTTAGAAGCAGGAAAGAGCAAAAAAGAAATACTTAAATGGATTAAAATATTAAATGAAAACAACATAAGAGTTGGAATTTCAATAAAGCCAAACACAAAAGTAGAAGAGATTTATGAATATTTACCATTTGTGCATTTAGTATTAGTAATGACAGTGGAACCTGGAGAAGGTGGACAAAAACTATTACCAAATACAATAGAAAAAATAAAAGAGCTAAAAAAATATATTGATGAAAATAATTTTGAAGTAGATATTGAAGCAGATGGTGGAATAAACACAGAAAATGCTAATATAGTAAGAGAAGCGGGAGCTGATATGTTAGTATCAGGAAGTGCAATTATCAATGCTGAAGACTATAAAGAAATTATTATTAAATTAAAAGGATAAAGAATATTGACTAATAAAAAAGAAAATGATATTATTATTACATAAAAAATCCAAAGAGAAATAAGAAAGAAGTACAAAATATGAAAAAAGATAAAACCGTTGCAGGAGTAGAGAGAGAGAGAGAGAGAGAGAGAGCTATTATTAATAAATAATAAAGCTAAGAAATTTAGCTTTATTAAATGTGTTTAAACAAGTTATTAACAAAATAATGCTTAATAACTTTTTTTGTGTGCTAAAAAATTCATATTTGGGAATAATTTTAGAGGAAAGAGGTAGATAAAAATGAAATTTAAAAATTTTTTTGAACAAAGAGGAATAACTTTAATTGTATTAGTAGTAACTATAGTGGTACTTTTAATATTAGCAGGTGTAAGCATAAATGCAATCTTGGGAGATAATGGTATAGTAAACAAGGCAAAAGAGGCACAGAATGTAACCGATAATTCAACAAAGCAAGATAAGGAGAATGTAAATAAATTATCAGATAAATTAGGTGATATATTAGATGCTAGAACTCCATTGAAAGCAAATATGAATGGATATGTTCCAGGTAATTGGACTAATAAAGATATTATTGTAACTCTAACAGGAAAATCTGGAAATACAAAGTATCAATATAGTAATGACAATAAAACATGGGCTGATTGCAATGAAAGTCTGACAATTAATTCGGATCAAGATAAAATGTACTATTTTAGGACTGTGGATGAATCTGGTAATGTAAAGAAAAAAACAGAAGGTTATTCGATAAAAAGAGATACTACAAAACCAACTATGGGATTTTATGCACAAAAGAGTACAACTGGTATAACGTGGAAAACAAGAAATATTTCTGATACAGGAAGTGGTATAGAGGTAAACAATAAAGTTACAATATCACATAAAATAACATTAGAGAGTGACGAAAAATATGTTGTAGATTATGAAGGAACAGATTCAACTAAAGAGATTACAGGATTAACTAGCGGCAAAAAATATACAATAAAGGCTACAGTTAAAGATAAAGCAGGCAATATAAGAGAAGCTAGAAAGGAAATCTATTTTTCAAGCAATAACGCAGAGAGAATTAAGGACCCATACTTGGTGGGAAAAGATTGTGAATGGAATTATACTTTTACAGAAGAAATTGATGGAAGCTATTCTAATGAAATTAAAGAAGATATGAAGAATAGTTCGCTTGAAGTTATATTATCTAAATATTGTTCAAATCCAGAAGTTGTTGAACGATGTGAATATACTATGAAAATTAAAACTGCATATCAAATCGAAGCTATAAATTATGAAGGAAAAGATTCAAATGGAATGTACACAATAGAATTATGTTATCCAGAGGTGACAGATGATATGGAGGGAATTGCAATATTATATTTCAGCAAAAGAAATAAGGATATTGTATGCGAATACATTTTCCCGGAAAAAATAGATAAAGAGAATAAGATAATAGAGTTTAAAATGAAAGAAGCAAATGGAATAATAATACCTATTTGTGATTCAATGTAATTTAAGATAAAATGTAGTTTTTAAGTAATGAAGTGCACCAAAAATGTTAGACAAAGATTTAACATTTCGGGTGCACTTCATTATTAAAAAAATAAATTTTTTTAATAAGAATGTAATTTACAAGATTTTCGTAATACAGGTTTTGATATTGAAAATCATGATATAATATGTTATTATAGTACCATACTATCAATAAGTTGAGAGGTAAGAAATTTGAAAAAGAAGATTTTAATAATAATGTTAATAATAGCAGTTGCTATAGGAATAGCCATTTGGGTAACAACTAGAAAACATGAAGAAGTAAAAAATGATAATTTGAAAATTGTAACATCATTTTATCCCATCCATGTTATGACAGCAAATATAACACAAAATGTACCAGACGTGGAACTTGTAAATATGACAGAAGCCAATGTTGGTTGCTTACATGACTATACAATATCTACAACTGATATGAAAAAGATAGAAAAAGCTGATATATATATTCAAAATGGATTAGGTTTAGAGAGCTTTATGGATAAAATAATTTCAGCATATCCAGAATTAAAGGTAATAGATACTAGTGCTGATATATCAAATAAGATACAAGATGAAAATGAGACGAATCCTCATATTTGGACAAGCATAGAAAACTATATCAAACAAGTAGAAACAATATGCCAAAAACTATGTGAATATGACAATAAAAATGCTAAAACATATAAAGCAAATTGTGAAAGTTATTTACAGAAAATAAATCAAGAAAAACAAAAATATGAAAATCAACTTCAAAAACTAAATGGAGCAAAGGCCATTTGCTTAAATGAGGGGCTAGAATATTTATTACAAGAACTTAAAATGCAAGTAACACAAGTAGAAACAAATCATGAAGAAAGTACAATGTCAGCAGAAACACTAAAAAACCTAATTGAAAAAATAAAAAATGAAAACATAAAAATCATTGTAGTAGATAAAGATGACAATATAAAAAATGCTGAAACATTAGCAAACGAAACAGTAGCAAAAATATATAAACTAGATTCAGGGCTAACAGGGGAAACAAACAACAACGCATATATAGACAAGTTAGAAGCAAATTTTTTAGTTTTAGAATCTATGATGTAGAACAGGAGTAGAAAATGGGTGGAAAAGGAGCATGTGGTTTACACTGCACAAAAATAAATAACATAAGTGTAAAATTTGGAAAAGAACAAGTATTAAAAAATGTAAATATCCATGTGCATTGTGGAGAGTTAACTGTAATAATAGGTAGGAAGAAGGAGAGGCGGTTGCATTTATCGGGTCGAATGGTGCAGGAAAATCTACATTATTAAAAGCTATTTTAGGAGAAGTAGAGCATACTGGAAACATAAGCTTTGTGGATATGAAAGATAACATTGCAAAAAGAATAAAAATAGGATATGTGCCACAAACTATAAATATAGAAAAACATATGCCAACAACAGTGTACGACCTATTTGCATCATGTATTTGCCACATACCAGTATTTTTGAAAAAGGATAAAAAGATATATAGCGAAATAAAAGAACAGCTAAAAATATTTGGAGCAGAAAAATTAATAGATAAAAGTATAGGAGATTTATCTGGTGGCGAATTACAAAGAGTATTACTTGCAATAGCAACAAAACCAACACCAAATTTATTGGTACTAGATGAGCCAGTATCAGGAATTGATAAAAATGGAACAAGAGATTTTTATGAATTAGTAAATGAATTAAAAACAAAATATGATATGTCAATTTTACTTGTATCACATGATTTAGATTTAGTTAAAAAATATGCTGATAGAGTAATCTTACTAGACAAACAGGTTGTAAAAGAGGGAACACCAGAAGAAGTATTTGAAAGCTTAGAATTTAAAAGTTATTTTGGAGAAATATAAGAGGAGAATATATAATGGGAGTAATATATAGTATATTAGAAGCACTAATACCATTTGAATTTATAGATTATGCATTTATGAAAAATGCATTAATTGCAATTATTTTAGTAACACCAGTATTTGCTATTTTAGGTACTATGATAGTAAACAACAAAATGGCATTTTTCTCAGATGCATTAGGACATTCAGCATTAACAGGAATTGCATTAGGAATGGTTTTAGGAATATCAAATATGAATATTTCAATGATATTATTTGCTGTAGTATTTGCATTGTTATTAAACTATGTAAAAAATAAAACAAACTATGGAGCAGATACAATAATAAGTGTATTTTCATCAATAGCAATAGCACTAGGACTTGCAATGTTAGCACAAAGTGGAAACTTCAATAAATATTCAAGCTATTTAGTGGGAGATATATTAAGCATTAGTAATACAGAAATATTATACTTATTTTTAGCATTTATTGCTGTAATTGCATTTTGGTACTTTACATTTAATAAATTAAATGTAACAAGTATAAACACAACATTAGCAAGAAGTAGGGGAGTAAATACCAAAACAATTGATAATGTATTTGCAGTGTTAATAGCTATAATTGTAATGATTTCAATTAGATTTATTGGTATTTTACTAATAAATTCATTGCTTATATTACCAGCAGCCTCTAGTAGAAATGTAGCTAAAAATATGAGAACATACCATTTGTTTGCTGTAATATTTTCATTATTTTCAGGAATCACTGGCTTAATTATTTCATATTATTGGAACATACCAACAGGTCCAATGATAGTGCTGATATCAGGTTTGATATACTTTATAACATTTGGACTAAAAAAGAAAATAAAAGAATAAAACTGAAGTGGCAAAACCACTTCAGTTTTTTTTTACAAACCTAATATTTTCTTTGCTCTTGATACGTCCTCTGGAGTAGCAGGAGGAACTCCATCAAGCTCATATTTTAATCCTAGTTCTTCCCATTTGAAACGTCCTAAGTCATGATAAGGAAGAATTTCAACTTTTTGAACAGAATTTAAACTATGTATAAAATCCTTTAATTTAAGTAAATCTTCTTCTTTATCTGTAATTCCAGGAACTAATACTTGTCTAATCCAAATTGGTTTATTTATACTACTTAAATATTCTGCAAAAGGCAATTCTTTTTTATTAGAAACACTAGTTAGATATTTACAAATATCATCATTTATACATTTTATATCTAATAAAAATAAATCTGCCAAATCAATTATTTGTTTTATTTTATCTGTTATATCAAAGCTTCCAGCAGTATCAATAGCTGTATGAATACCATCATCTTTTAAAGCAGTTAATAGTTCTATTAAAAAATCTTGTTGAACTAATGGTTCTCCACCACTAATTGTAACACCACCGCCAGAAGGTACAAAATAACTTTTATATCTTTCAATTTTTGCTAATAATTCTGGAACAGTATATTCCATACCACCACAAACATCCCAAGTGTCTCTGTTTTGGCAAAATTTACACTGCAAATTGCATCCTTGCATGAAAATTACGAACCTTATACCAGGTCCGTCAACTGTTCCAAAAGATTCAAATGAGTGTATTCTACCTTTCATATTTCCTCCTAAAAATTTAAATAATAAGCATAAAATATGTTTTCTTCTGTCTTGCTGTCGTCGTTCGTGGGCAAGCCTCCGAGCTAAACGCGGGTCTTGGCTCACTCCTTCAACTGCGCGACAGGTGCGAAAACATATTTTTATGCTATTAAATTTAGATTTTCTCGTGTATTGTTCTATGAATTACTTCTAATTGTTGTTCTCTAGTTAATTTTATAAAGTTAACAGCATATCCAGAAACACGAATGTGGATATTTTTCAGGGTGATCCATTGCATCAAGCAATAAATCTCTATCAAATACGTTAACATTTATATGATGTCCTGTTTGAATAAAGAAACCATCTAACATACTTACTAAGTTATTTACCTTTGAATCTTCATCTTTTCCAAGAGTAGCAGGAGAGATAGAGAATGTGTATGAAATACCATCTTCAGAATATTCATAAGGTAGTTTAGCAATTGTATTCATAACAGCTAAAGCTCCATTTACATCTCTTCCATGTAGTGGGTTAGCACCAGGTCCAAAAGGTTCGCCATCTCTTCTTCCATCAGGAGTATTACCAGTATTTTTACCATATACTACATTTGATGTAATAGTTAAAACTGATAATGTGGCTCTTGAATTTTTATAAGTATGATGTTTTTCTAACTTTTTCATAAATGATTTTACTATATTAACTGCAATCTCATCGACTCTATCGTCGTCATTTCCGTATTTAGGAAAATCACCTTCAACTTGATAATCAACAGCTAATCCAGTTTCATCTCTAATTACCTTAACTTTTGCATATTTTATTGCAGATAAAGAATCAGCAACAACTGATAAACCAGCTATACCACAAGCCATTGTTCTTAAAATGTCTCTTTCTTTATCATGTAAAGCCATTTCTAATGCTTCATAAGAATATTTGTCATGCATATAATGAATCATATTTAAAGCTTTAATATATGTTTTAGCCAAATATTCCATCATGTTATCAAATTTTCTCATAACTTCATCATAATCTAAATATTCTGAAGTAATAGGTGCAAATTCTGGAGTAACTTGTTTTCCAGATTTCTCATCTCTACCACCATTTATAGCATATAGAAGTGCTTTTGCTAAGTTTGCTCTTGCACCAAAGAATTGCATTTGTTTACCAATTTTCATAGCTGATACACAGCATGCAATACCATAATCATCACCTAAAGTAACTCTCATTAAATCATCATTTTCATATTGAATAGATGAGGTTTTAATAGAAATATCAGCACAGAACTTTTTAAATCCTTCTGGTAAATTTTTAGACCATAATACAGTTAAGTTTGGTTCTGGAGCAGGTCCTAAGTTTACTAATGTGTGTAGTATTCTAAAAGAGTTTTTGGTTACTAATGTTCTTCCATCAATACCCATACCACCAATACTCTCGGTTACCCAAACAGGGTCACCTGTAAATAGAGAGTTGTATTCAGGAGTTCTTAAGAAACGAACTAGTCTTAATTTTATAACAAATTGATCAATTAATTCTTGAGCTTGCTCTTCTGTTAAAGTACCATTTTTCATATCTCTTTCAATATATATATCTAAGAATGTAGATGTTCTACCTAAACTCATAGCAGCACCATTTTGATCTTTAACAGCAGCTAGATATCCAAAGTATAGCCATTGAATTGCTTCTTTTGCAGTTGTTGCAGGTTCAGAAATATCATATCCATAACTTGTAGCCATTGCTTTTAATTCATTTAATGCAGCAATTTGGTCGTGCATTTCTTCTCTTTGACGAATTAACTCATCTGTCATTTCATCAGAATCTAATAAAGAAAATTCTTCTTGTTTTTCTTTAATTAAAACATCAACACCATATAAAGCAACTCTTCTGTAATCACCAATAATTCTTCCACGACCATATCCATCAGGAAGACCTGTAATTAAGTGTGAGCTTCTAGCAGCTCTTATTTCTGGTGTATATACAGCAAAAACACCATCATTATGTGTTCTTCTTAAGTTGTGATAAATATATTCGATATTTTCGTCAACTTTATATCCATAACTTTCGCAAGATTTTTCCACTATTCTAATACCACCATTTGGCATAATAGCTCTTTTTAATGGGGCATCTGTTTGAAGACCAACAATTTCTTCTAGTTCTTTATTTATATAGCCAGGAGCATAAGCATTTATTCCAGATGGAGTTTTAACATCAACATCTAAAACATCTCCATTTTCTCTTTCTTGTTTGTATAAGTCTGTAACATTGTTCCATAGCTTTTGAGTTTTTTCTGTTGCACCTACTAGAAAATCGTCATTTCCTTCATAAGGTGTGTAATTAGCTTGAATAAAGCCTCTAACATCTATTTCTTTAGTCCATTCGCCTTGTGTATTAAATCCTTCCCATTGTTTAAATTCCATAAAAAATACCTCCTTGTAAAATAATTTTGCACATATTATTATAATATAATAAAACATCTTTATCAACATTTTTTTACAAAAAATAAAAGCAAGAGAACAAAATCTCTTGCTACTAGTATGGTTTAAAACCTTAAAAATTATTCTTCTTCGCTAATGACTTTAGCTATTTTATAAATTAATTTTTGTTTGTCACTAGATACTGAGTTTAAAATTTCATTAAATTCAGATGTTAAGTAATTATTTGAATTACTAGAAACTCCATTTAATATAGAGCCTTCAGAAACACCTAAAATTTCACAAATTTGAGTTAATCTTTTTAAATTAATATGAGAACTACCTCTTTCAATTCTACTTAAAAATGCAATTGAAACATCTAATTGTTCAGCTAGTTTCTCTTGAGTCATATTTTTCTCAACTCTTGCTTTTTTCAATCTTTCCCCAATGATATGATAATCAAGTGCCATGTTACATCTCCTCCATAACCTATTTATAAGTAATATATAGCATTTAATCGACAAACTTAACAGATACCTAAGCGTTAACATTAACATATATCTATAAAATGTTTATACTAATAAGTTATTATGTAAGAAAATATGAAAAATATACATGAGGTAAATTTTATGTGAAAATTTTTTTGAAAAAAGTTATTAAAAATTTGAAAGAACTATTGAAAATTTAAAATTGATATAGTATTATAAAAATAGAACAAATCCAAAAGAAAAGTAAGAAAGAGGCACAAAATATGAAAAAAGCTAAAACCTTTGTAGGAGTAGAGAGAGAGAGAGAGAGAGAGAGAGA
>ERZ779908.130-NODE-130-length-13470-cov-1.61305_pt1 | contig 13470 bp, 8 predicted proteins | sample MGYA00511548_ERZ779908 | MGnify/ENA primary metagenome ERZ779908 (study PRJEB29588, sample SAMEA2154992) | human gut metagenome | biome: human gut; feature: human-associated habitat; material: faeces | place: Denmark | collected 2008/2010 ...
AGGCATTTGCCGCAAATCCAACTGTTATCAGTGAGAACAATACGAGCTGTGGTGCCTTAAGAGCATATCCTATAGCCACCGCCATCGCAGGTCCTGCCATAGCAGATGCGAGACCTCCAACTGTATAATCTGTTCCATTCACGGTCGCAACAACCGCTTTGAGAAATCCTACACCAAACTGATTGCCAAGTGTGTTCAATATAGTTCCGATAAGCAGAGTACAGAACAATCCCTGTGCCATGGCACCCAGGGCATCTATTCCGTATCTCTTGACGCTGAACACGATGTCCTTCTTCTTCAAGAATCCTTTTACCTTTTCCATCCTTCTTCTCCTTATTGAAATTATATTGCTGTCAATTACTTCAATTTCTCAAGTATACCCAGTGTATACCTCCATGTTCTCTGTACACTGGCAACATCCATAGACTCTCTGCTTGTATGGATATTCTTCATATCCGGGCCAAATGATACACAGTCCAGACCCGGCATCTTGCCAGCGAAAAGTCCACACTCCACTCCGGCGTGAATCGCCTGTATAACAGGCTTTCTTCCATACTGCTCTTCAAACACATCCACCATAATATCTCTGAGAGGAGAATCATGTCTGTACTCCCATGCAGGATAATCCCCCTGCACTTCCAGACTTCCACCAGCCGAGACAGATACACATCGGAGCTGATCTATCAGATTTTCCTTTTCAGACTGTACACTGCTTCTTACTGAAAAGCTTGCTGTGACCTCATCCTCAGTTGTATTCAATATTCCAAAATTCAGCGATGTCTGCACAAGCCCTTCTATATCATTGCTCATCTTCTGAATTCCATTTGGCATCATCATAAGACTCCTGATAACTATATCCGATGACTTTTCTGTCATAACTCTGTTGATCATGGTTCTACCATACATATCGTTCTGCACATCATCCGCGTTATTATATGAACCCAGATCATCTGACAGATCCGTTTCTACTTTCACTACAAGCTCTGGATCAGTATTTCCAAATTCATGCCTCAGAATCTTCTCATTCTTTTCCGCAGATTTTACAAAGTTATCCACATCCTCCGGATCAATACCCACATATGCCTCCGCCTTGTTAGGTATTGCATTGTCCTTAAGACCGCCCTTTATAGATATCAGTCTGTATGGAACATCCCTTCCTATATTATATAGAAGTCTTGCAAGCTGCTTGTCGGCATTTGCCCTCTGTTTTATGATCTCCACGCCGGAATGTCCACCGGTAAGACCCTCTACAATAATTTTCACAACTGAATGATCATCTTCTGCATTCTCATATTCAACCGGAATATGGCACGTAGCACACGCACCTCCGGCACATGACACCAGCAGATACCCCTCATCCTCAGAATCCAGATTGAGCATGATCCGTGACTTAAGTGGACTACAGTCAATCGCCGCAGCTCCCAGCATTCCTATCTCCTCATCAACCGTAAATACACACTCAATCGGTGGATGTGGTATATCATCGGCATCCAGTATAGCCAGTGCAAATGCCACAGCTATCCCGTCATCTCCGCCAAGGGTGGTTCCATCAGCGGATATCACTCCGTCCTCAAGCACTAGTCTCAGTCCGTCCCGCTCAAAATCAATATCACAGTCAACATCTTTCTCACAGACCATATCCATATGTCCCTGTAGCATGACAGGGGCACTGTCCTCATACCCGGCAGTTCCGTCCTTGAATATGATCACATTGTTGCTCTCATCCTGTATATATCTCAAATTTTTGTCTATGGCAAACTTCACCAGATAATCACTTATCTTCTTTGTATCCGACGATCCGTGTGGAATCCCGCATATCTCCTCAAAGAAACGAAAAACTCCATATGGCTCGATATTTGATAAAACTCCCATGCTATATTCTCCTTTTTATAGTATTTTTCATGCCCAATTACTTTATTAGAATACTTTCTATCAGGTATTTCATTTCAACTCTACAATCCGTATACTATCATGTCTCTGATTATATATTTGACACCCGTCAATTTCAACTCACCTCTCAAATTTCATAGTACCTGCATTCGTTGACTTTGTAACCTCTTAATGATATATATTAATCAAATGCGTAACTTAGCATACAACACAGATTGCACAGACATCCATGTGCAGTAGATTGGAGAGTATCATGTCAGAGAATTGTACACACAACTGCAGTACCTGTGGTCAGAGCTGTTCCAGCAGAACAGAACCACAGAGTCTTATCATAGAGCCACATCCAGGTTCACATATAAAACATATTATTGCCGTGGTCAGCGGCAAAGGAGGAGTCGGCAAATCCTCAGTAACCTGTCAGCTCGCCGTTCTCATGCAGCGCATGGGTACAAGACAGCCATACTTGACGCAGATATCACAGGACCTTCTATTCCAAAGGCATTTGGCGTACATAAGACACCAGAGGCAGAAGGAGATTTCCTGTATCCCGATGAGACGGAAACAGGAATCAAGATCATGTCTGTGAATCTTCTTCTGGACGACGAGACAACACCTGTCCTCTGGAGAGGACCTATCATAGCGGGAACAGTCAAGCAGTTCTACTCAGACATCATCTGGGGAGACATAGACTATATGTTCATCGACTGTCCTCCTGGAACCGGCGACGTGCCACTTACCATATTCCAGTCCATCCCTATAGATGGAGTTGTGGTAGTTACCACCCCTCAGGATCTCGTATCTGTCATCGTTGGAAAGGCTGTTCACATGGCAGACAACATGAATATCCCTGTCATTGGTATGATAGAGAATATGTCATATTTCATTTGTCCTGACTGCAATAACAAGCACTATATATTTGGCAAGAGCCAGCTTGAGCAGGTCATAAGAGACCTGTATATAGGCCACGCGATCCGTCTGCCTATCAATCCTTCCCTTGCGGGGCTTATGGATAGGGGTGAGATAGAGCACATGGAAGCAAATGCTGATCTTCAGGAATTTGCTGATCTCATAAGCACATTTGACCCTGACAAATACTAATTCACCTGTCAGTTAATAACAATTATCATCTATTTTGGAGGTAAATAATATGGATATCCGGCACATCCTGAACAACTGCATATTGTGTCCAAGAAAATGCGGTGTAGACCGTACATCCGGTCACACAGGTGCCTGCCATATGACAGACACAGTCAGGGTGAGCCGTGCAGCGCTACACATGTGGGAAGAGCCATGTATATCCGGAGAGAACGGTTCAGGTGCCGTATTCTTCTCCGGATGTGCACTTGGATGCTGCTTCTGCCAGAATAAAGCCATATCCGGAGGCAAGGCTGGCAAGGATATATCCATATCAAGGCTGTGCAACATTTTCTTTGAGCTTCAGGATAAGGGTGCCAACAACATCAATCTTGTCACACCGGATCACTATATACCACAGATCATATCAGCTATAGACATGGCGAGATCACGGAACTTCAAGCTTCCATTTGTATATAACTGCAGTGGTTATGAAACGGCCGAGATGATACAGCTACTTGATGGCTATATAGACGTGTATCTTCCTGATTTCAAATTCATGTCACCGGATCTGTCCGCAAAATACAGTAATGCTCCAGACTATCCTGAACATGCCAAATCCTCCATATCTGAGATGGTCAGACAATGCGGAGGAGACCAGACCCGCTTTGATGACGACGGAATTATGCAGAGAGGTGTTATCGTCCGTCATCTGCAGCTTCCTGATCATCTGGATGATTCCAAGTCAATAATCACATATCTATATAACACATACAAAGATTCAATATATATAAGCATCATGAACCAGTACACCCCTATGCCGGGAATTGAGAATAGATTTCCAGAGCTTGGCAGAACTATAACTCCTTCTGAATACGATGAGCTTGTGGATTATGCCATTGATATCGGCGTTGAAAATGGATTTATACAGGAGGGTGAGACAGCAAAAGAGAGCTTCATTCCAGCATTCGATAACGAAGGCGTGTAACCCACACATCTTCAAATAAGGAAATAAATAAAAGACCATGGATTTTTGCACAAAAAAATGGACCAGCCACAACATATTGCAGTCAATCCATCTTGTAGTGGGCCGCCGGGGGCTCGAACCCCGCACACCCTGATTAAGAGTCAGGTGCTCTACCAAATGAGCTAGCGGCCCGTATTTATTTGTTATGTTCGTCACAACAGAATAAATTATATATCAGTTCTGAGAATAATGCAAGTGTTTTTCTCATTTTTTTCAACTTTTCTGACATCCAGCAAATAATTCCAAACTGAGTGACAAAAAAATGGACCAGCCACAATTATATTGCAGTCAATCCAACCCCGCACACCCTGATTAAGAGTCAGGTGCTCTACCAAATGAGCTAGCGGCCCGTATTTATCATGTTGTGTTCGTCACAACAGATTAGAGTATACATTAGTTCTTTTTATAATGCAAGTGTTTTTTTCAACTTTTTTCATTTTTATTTGTTCGGTATTACTCTGCTCCTATCCCATACCAAAATTACCAGTTATATATATTGTTTGAATATCATTTTCGCCTATGTTATTATTATAAGGTATGACTTTTTCAATAAAAAGAAGATTTTTACAATAAATAGATGGAGATTACTATGAGACTGAGAAATGTAAAAGGATCAAGAGAGACTATCGCAGCAAATGACTATGTAGTGCACAATGAAACAGGCATGAAGGGGCATTGGCATGAGTTATTTGACAACGATAACCCTATACATATTGAGATAGGCATGGGCAAGGGACAGTTTATCATGGAGCTTGCAAGACGCAATCCTGATATCAATTACATAGGCATAGAGAAGTATTCAAGTGTCCTGGTGCGTGCCCTTGAGAAAAGAGAGCTTGAACCTGAGATGACGAATCTCTACTTTATAAGAATGGATGCCGAATATATAACTGACGTATTCGATACAAATGAAGTAGATAGAATATATCTCAATTTCTCGGATCCATGGCCAAAGGACAGGCATGCCAAGAGACGTCTCACATCTACACATTTTCTTGGTCTGTATGATCAGCTCCTCGCCCCTGAGGGAAGAGTTATATTTAAGACTGATAACAGAGGACTCTTTGATTTCTCTCTGGAACAGGTTCCCGAGGCAGGATGGATCCTTGAGAACTACACATATGACCTTCACAATTCAGAATACAACGAAGGCAACATCATGACCGAGTATGAGACCAAATTCTCAGCAATGGGAACACCTATCAACAGACTCGTCGCATACAGAGAAAAGAAATAAACGTTGATTTTGCATTTGTTGACACACAGTTTTTGGTATACTACAATGAAGATTACAGCAAATTTATGGAAAGGAATTTCATCATGGATACATCTTCTATAGAAAGTCTCAAATTGGTGCGCAAAACCAATCAGGATCTGTTGAATTTCTTCAATGATTCATATATCAGCAAGCTTGAGCAGGTTCAGTCACTCAAAACTGAAGATTTTGAACTCAAGGCAAAGATAGACCAGCTTATAAAGACATTAGATGTATACTCCTTCAAGACAAGCACTGGTCACAATGTATTTTCACCATTCTCAGTAGACACCACCTCACAGCAGGAAAAGGCTACTCAGATAGAGCTTCAGTTAAAGGAGCTTCAGGATATGCAGCAGACTCTTCATCTTCAGATCAAAGAGGACGAAGAAGAAACCGCATTGCTTAAGAAGCGTATAACTGATCTATCCACCTCCAACAGACATATAGATGATCTTCTGACGGAGGTGACTGAGGAAGTATCTACTATTAATAATGAAGATACAACAGAAACAGACGGACCAGATACTGATTCCCTGACAGCAGCGGATCACGGAAAAAATATCCTCAGATTGTACCAATATGAGAAAAAACAGCTTGCGGACAGGATTCAATCTGACATCACAGATGTTCTTGACTCCAATTCACACAAGCTGGATGTACTGTCCTGGCTTATAAGATCAGATATCAACAGAGCTAAGGTCACACTCGAAGAGCTCACCTCATCAACGGCAAAACTTGCCGACCATGTAGATGAACTTGCCAATTCTCTCTCTGGAGAATCAGACAGCGAAGAGCCTGTATGGAATCATCTTGAGAAACTTTTCCAGGGTTACAGGGATGAACATCCTGAATGTGGCATATCATACGACATCAACTGTGCTGATTATGCCATGAATATTCCAGGTATTGTAGCTACATATCTTTTATCAATAACTAAAGATATTATGGACAACATATTTGTTCATTCAAATGCCAACAAGGTTTCAATCAAGATATATCTGAGCAGTAAGCTCATAGATGTATATATCAACGACAATGGCGTGGGTATAGACAACAATTATGATACCAACAGTCCATGGTACAGCAGTCTCCACAGAATCAAGGAGATCATATATCTGTTAAATGGAACTCTGAAGATCGATGGAGATTCAAAAACCGGAACAAATGTAAGATTTACTATTCCACTTGAATAATAACGTATCTGTTGAAAGACATATATTACTTAGTTTACAGGTTGGATATCTTAAAGTAACAAAGTGTTATATTGTGTATATGTTGTTTTATCAACACATATATATTTCGAATAAAATAAACATAAAAGGAACATTATCATGAAAGAAAAAATTGCACAGCTTATCTCAAATAACGTAGAAGGAATCGAAATGTCAGATATCATTGCTTCAATCGAGATTCCACCACGCCCTGATATGGGTGATTTTGCATTTCCTTGCTTCAGACTGGCAAAGGTGCTCAGAAAAGCCCCAAATATGATTGCAGCCGATATAAAGGAAGCCATAGGAGATGTAGATTTCATCGAGAAGATCGATGTAGCAGGTGCATACCTGAACTTCTATATCAAGAAAGATGTATTTGTAAAGACAATGATAGAGGCAGCCAACACAGATGACTTCGGCAAATCCGATATAGGCGAGGGACAGACCATATGTATTGACTACTCATCTCCTAACGTTGCAAAGAATTTCCACGTTGGCCATCTCAGAACTACAATAATCGGTAACTCTCTTTACAAGATTCATTCCAAGCTTGGATACAATGTTGTAAGAATAAATCACCTTGGCGATTGGGGCACACAGTTTGGTAAGCTTATCGTAGCTTACAAGGCATGGGGTTCAAAGGAAGCTGTTGAGAAGGATGGAATCTCAGAGCTCATGAAGCTATATGTGAAGTTCCATGAAGAGGCTGACAAGAATCCAGAGCTTGTTGACGAGGCAAGAGCATGGTTCAACAAGATGGAAAATGGAGACGAGGAAGCACTCAGCATATGGCAGTGGTTCAAGGATATAAGTCTTGTTGAATACAAGAGAACATACAACCTCCTCGGAATGGATTTCGACTACTATCTTGGAGAGAGTTTCTATAGAGACAAGTGCCAGGCTGTTGTGGACAAGGTTAAGGCTGCCGGTCTTCTGAAGGAGAGCGAAGGTGCTATGATCGTTGATCTCTCAGATTACGATATGGCTCCATGTATCATAACCAAGAAAGACGGAAGCTCAATATACGCAACAAGAGATCTTGCTGCTATATTCTATAGAAAAGACACATATCACTTCTCAAAGTGCTTATATGTAACCGGTCAGGAGCAGAAACTTCATTTTGCACAGGTATTCAAGGTAGTTGAGCTTCTTGGAAACGAATGGGCAAAGGATCAGCTTGTTCACATTCCTTATGGTCTTGTAAGTCTTGAGGGAGCAAAGCTTTCTACCAGAAGCGGTAATATCATATACGCAGAGGATATTCTGAAGGATGCCATTGCAAAGAGTCTTGAGATAATCACCGAAAAGAGCCCAAATCTTCCAAACAAGGAGGATGTAGCCAAGAAAGTTGGTGTTGGTGCTGTTCTTTTCAATGACTTATATAACCAGAGAATCAAGGATGTATCATTTAGCTGGGATAAGGTTCTCAACTTTGATGGTGAGACCGGTCCTTATGTTCAGTATACACATGCAAGATGCTGCAGCGTTGTAAGACTTGCTGAGTCATTCGATCCATCAAAACCGGTTAACTACAGTCTCATTACAGAGCAGGATGCCATAGAGTTATTAAAAGAGATCAACAGATTCCCATCTGTGATCAAGGATGCTGCTGATAAGTATGAGCCATCTGTTGTAGCAAGATATGCAGTTGATGTTGCTCAGGCATTTAACAAGTTCTATAACTCAACAAGAATCAATGTAGATGATGTTGAGCTCAAGAATGCAAGAGTTATGCTCACATATCTCACTAAGAATACAATATCTGAGGCACTTAACCTCCTTGGAATCGAAGCTCCAGAGGCAATGTAATCAGTGTTTCTTCTATATTAATATATGACCATATAACCTGGTTAAAGAAAAAGAGAATGTTTCACGTGAAACATTCTCTTTTTCTCATATATCTCCAGGAACCATTTTAAATTATATTGTCATAGATATTATTGTTTTTGATACTTTTCTCTAAATAATATTACTCATGATATTTCTGTTCTGAATATTCTTATCTGGCTGTCATTGTTCTGGATGTTATTGTTCTAAGTATTATCGTTCTGAGTATTATCGTTCTGAATATTTCATTCTGAATATTTCATTCTGAATATTGTCTTCTAAACACTATCTTCCAGACATCATTGTTTCGAAATTATTATCCTAGATAATTTTGTTCTGAATATCTTTACTTCAGGTATTTTTTTTTATATCTGAATATTTTTAGGTATTCTTCTCTTGTTTTTCTAAGTTTTACAGTTTTCTTTGTGAAGAAATTGTTTATTACAATAACAAAATCATATTTCTAACCATATTACGTATTATATAATCTCTTCTGTTCTATTCCTTTATATACTTCTATATTCTACATTGCGTTTTTATGAATACAGAATCTTTAAAGCTGTTAATTAATAAATTATATGGTGATTTAAATAATTTCAATAAATAGATCATTTGTATATTTAATTTTGCTTTAATATTATATATATTTGAATGTTTCACGTGAAACTTTATGATAAACGTATTTCAACTCAAACTTCAGATATCGCATACATTTGTTTTCTACACTTATAAATCTTTTACATCTTGTTTGTTGTTTCTGCTATCTTATTATTCATTTACATTATTATTCATTTACATTATTACAAAGTATTTTACAACTCAATTATCAGTCCATGAACTACTTTTCTGATTTATTTGATAATATTCATGTTTCACGTGAAACATTTTCATCATTACATATAATATTTATATGTCTAAGTAATCCACATATAATAATTGTACTTTCTTGTCTATTATTCTGATTTTTTCAAAGAATTTCCAGAACTTTCAAGCATAGTCAATACTTTACTTACCTTTTTAACCATTAATTCATATAAAATGTTTCACGTGAAACTTTACCCATATAACGAATACAAAACATGCACCCACTATTTATCAGATTTTACACAGTTTAATTGCCACTTTGTATACGATATTATCCATTCATTAGATAATAGAATGTTTCACGTGAAACATCATATTTTTTCTGTATTTTGTAGAATTAGCACTTTATAAGTGCTATAATAGACAAGCACTATTTATAACATAAAATATCATCATATTTTATCTATATTAAATAAGCAAACAACAATGTTTCACGTGAAACATTCTTTTTTTGAATGAAAAGGAGACAAAATGGGCAGAATTATAGCGATTGCTAACCAGAAAGGTGGCGTTGGCAAGACAACAACAGCCATAAACCTGGCCGCATGTCTGGCAGCAAAGGGTAAAAAGGTTCTGGCCGTTGATATGGATCCACAGGGCAATATGACAAGTGGATTAGGTGTAGACAGGGATTCTCTTGAATACACAGTCTATGATATGTTGAGAAATGAGTGCAACATAGGAGAATGTATGCTCATAAACGTATATCCTGGTCTTAATCTCATTCCTGCCAACAGAGAACTGGCAGGTGCTGAGGTTGAATTTGTCGGAATGGAGGATATGCAGCACATTCTTAAGACACATATCAAGAAGGTAAAGAACAAATTTGATTACGTTATCATTGATTGTCCTCCTGCACTTGGAATGCTTACTGTAAATGCTCTTACAGCAGCAAATACGGTACTTGTACCTATTCAATGTGAATTTTTCGCACTGGATGGTCTCTCACAGTTGGTATACACTATCGAACTGATAAGAAAAAATCTGAACAGACTTCTTACTATAGAAGGTGTTGTATTTACAATGTTTGACTCAAGAACTAATTTATCAGTTCAGGTTGTTGAAAATGTAAAAGAAAACCTCAAACAGCACATATACAACACAGTTATACCGAGAAATGTCAGACTTGCTGAAGCGCCAAGTTACGGAATGCCAATAATTGAGTATGATCCAAGATCAGCCGGAGCTGAGCATTATATGATGTTGGCAGATGAAGTTATAGAAAATGACTACTATAGATAATGGAGGGCTAATATGGCACAGAAAAAAGGGTTAGGAAGAGGTTTGAACGACCTTTTAGGCACTTCAGAGGCTTCAAAGCCGTCCCGAAGTAGAAATAATCAGCAAAACTCCTCTGAAAACACAAGTAAAGAGGTAAAAACAGTAACCAAAGAGGTTGTGAAGGAAGTTGTAAAAGAGGTTGAACAGAAGATTAAGATCAATCTCATTGAGCCAAATAAGTCACAGCCAAGAAAGCAGTTTGATGAAGAAGCATTACAGGAATTATCTGATTCCATTAAGAAATATGGTGTTCTTGAGCCTCTGATTGTCACTAAAAAAGGCGATTATTATGAGATAATTGCAGGTGAAAGACGTTGGAGAGCTGCCAGAATGGCAGGAATAAAGGAAGTTCCTGTAGTTATACGTGATTATACTGACAAAGAAATAATGGAGATTTCTCTTATAGAGAATATTCAGAGAGAAGATCTGAATCCAATTGAAGAAGCTGAGGCTTACGAATCTCTTATATCGGAATATAATCTCAAGCAGGAAGAAGTTGCAGAGAGAGTATCAAAAAGCAGATCAACAATAACCAATTCTCTCCGACTTCTGAAGCTTTGCGAGGATGTAAGACAGATGGTCATGTATAATATGATATCAACAGGACATGCCAGAGCACTTATTCCTATAGAAGATCCTAAATTACAGTACGAAACGGCTGCAATTGTATACGATCAGAAGCTCAGTGTTAGAGAAACAGAGGCATATGTAAAGGCAATTCTGGAGAAAAAGCCGGAAAAAGAGGAAAAACAGAAGCCTCAAAAGGATTTATCCGTCTTCTATTCTGATATAGAGAACAAATTAAAGTCAATTTTAGGTGCAAAGATAGCTATCAAGGCATCTAATAACGACAAAGGCAAAATTGAGATAAACTACTATTCTCAGGACGAGCTTGACCGAATAACAGAGATGCTTTACTCAATCAATAAAGAAATGATGTAGTAACCATCTGCATCATACATATGCACAATCAAGGAAGGACAATATTATAATGGAAAGTTCCATATTACAAAAAATAGGTATTGATCCTGCCTACATACTAATTTGTATGCTGGTTCTCATAATAGCCTTGTTTGTACTATTATTCATATTGATGGGCAATATTAAAAATAGAAACAAACAGATAAAAAGGCTGTTGAGCGGAACTCAGGCAGGTGATCTTGAAGATATTATCATGAAAAGATTCGCTGAGATGGATGCTGTAAAAAACAATTCCAAGCGACTCACAAAGGAACATAAGGAAATACAGAGTCATCTTTCAGCATGTGTCAGTAAAATTGGTCTTGTAAAGTATAATGCATTTGAAGGAATGGGTGGTAATCTAAGTTTTGCACTTGCTCTTCTGGATACAGAGAACAATGGTGTCGTACTCAACTGTATGCATACCAGAGAAGGCTGTTTTAACTATGCAAAAGAGATCATAGGTGGTGAAGCATATGTTGCACTGTCAGAAGAGGAAAAAGAGGCTATTGAACGAGCTAAAACCCTCGAGGATGAAATAGCTGAAAACAAACTAAAATAACCATATTTCAAAAAATTATTATACAAAACATGCAACGTACAAATGTGTATGAAACACATAAAATAGAAAAGCGTATAAAGCACAAAAGTATATAAAATACAAAAGCGTATAAAACACAAAAGCGTATAAAAGGTAAAATCGCTAAAACGATAAGAACAAGATTTATAAAATAAACAAGAAAATAAAAAGAAACAAAAACATGAAAATATATTATGTAGCTACATTATTATAATATATTTTCAAATAAATTTATATATTTAATAGGAGGATATCATGATTGATATTAAATTCTTAAGAGAAAACCCAGACGTAGTAAAACAGAATATAAAGAATAAATTCCAGAATGACAAACTTCCACTTGTCGATGAAGTAATAGAGCTTGACAAACAGGCTCGTGCTGCTCAGCAGGAAGCTGATACACTCAGAGCAAACAAGAATGCAATAGCAAAGCAGATCGGTGCTCTTATGGCTCAGGGAAAGAAGGAAGAGGCTGAGGAAGTTAAGAAGCAGGTTGCTGAGACATCAGCAAGACTCAAGGAGCTTGAAGCTTTAGAGCCTGAGCTCAAGGAGAAGGTTAAGAAAATCATGATGATAATTCCTAACATCATTGATCCATCAGTTCCTATAGGAAAGGATGACTCAGAGAATGTAGAGGTTCAGAAGTATGGTGAGCCTGTTGTTCCTGACTTTGAGATTCCTTATCATGCAGATATCATGGAGGCACTTGGAGGAATTGACCTCGATTCAGCAAGAAAAGTTGCAGGAAACGGCTTCTACTATCTCATGGGCGACATAGCAAGACTTCACTCTGCTATTATCTCATACGCAAGAGATTTCATGATAGACAGAGGATTCACATATTGTATTCCACCTTTCATGATCAGAAGCAACGTTGTCACAGGTGTTATGAGCTTTGCTGAGATGGATGCCATGATGTATAAGATTGAGGGTGAGGATCTGTATCTCATCGGAACTTCAGAGCACTCAATGATCGGTAAGTTCATCGACACTATAATTCCTGAGGATGAGCTTCCAAAGACTCTTACAAGCTACTCACCTTGCTTCAGAAAAGAGAAGGGTGCTCACGGAATTGAGGAGAGAGGTGTATACAGAATCCATCAGTTTGAGAAGCAGGAAATGATCGTTGTATGTAAGCCTGAGGACAGCAAGATGTGGTTTGACAAGCTGTGGCAGAACACAGTTGATCTCTTCAGATCAATGGATATCCCTGTAAGAACACTTGAGTGTTGTTCTGGAGATCTTGCAGATCTCAAGGTTAAGTCTGTAGATGTTGAGGCATGGTCACCTCGTCAGAAGAAATACTTCGAGGTTGGAAGCTGTTCAAACCTTGGCGATGCACAGGCAAGAAGACTTCAGATCAGAGTAAAGGGCGAGGATGGCAAGAAGTATCTCGCTCATACACTCAACAATACAGTTGTTGCTCCACCAAGAATGCTTATCGCTTTCCTTGAGAACAATCTCCAGGCTGACGGAAGAGTCAGAATTCCAGAGA
>ERZ779908.138-NODE-138-length-13335-cov-1.75256_pt1 | contig 13335 bp, 10 predicted proteins | sample MGYA00511548_ERZ779908 | MGnify/ENA primary metagenome ERZ779908 (study PRJEB29588, sample SAMEA2154992) | human gut metagenome | biome: human gut; feature: human-associated habitat; material: faeces | place: Denmark | collected 2008/2010 ...
CCACCTCAATGAAGTGGTTGCCGCCACCCAAAGAGCCGATGCTGCGCATGGCCCGGTTGAGATTGACTTGATCTGTGCAGCGGAGGTGAGTCAGATCGATCTCAGCGTTCAGTGCATGAGGAATGTCTCGAACCTCACGGCCATAGGGGATCTCCCTGCGGATTAGGGCGTCCAGCTTCTCAAAGTCGACCTCCCGCTCACGAAGCTCAACAGTCTCCATACCGCAGCCGATATCGACGCCAACCATACCGGGCACGATCTTGTCCTGGATGGTCATGGTGGTACCGATGGTACAGCCCTTGCCAGCGTGGACATCGGGCATGATCCGGATCTTGCAGCCGGCAAACTCGGCCTGATCGCAAACGGTCTGGATCTGCTTGCGGGCTGCCTCCTCCAACTCGGGGGTGTAACAGACCGCAGTATTATATAAACCTTGAATCGTAATCATAACGATCTCCCTTTCCTTCATACTCTTTATTTTACGGTTCATCTCTGCCAACAGCAACACTTTTGTTGGGAAAGAAAAAGCAGGAGGCGATAACATACCTGCTATCACCTCCTGCGTCAGCTCTATTATGCCACGATCGCCGCGTAACGCTCGGAACCCAGAACATCCATCATGAAGGCATAGGGGGAAAGAATGCCGGCTTTCAGCATGGAGAAGATTCGGGGATTACAGCCGGATACCAGCGCAACGCCCTGGTCGTTGATCTTGACGGGCTGCTGCTGATTACGGCTTGCCACATTCCAGAACATCACCTCGGGCAGCTGGTAGCCATGTTCCTCGAAGAGCCGCTGCGCATACTCGAAGTTGGTCAAGGAGCAATCTTCAGTACAGTAGTCGAACTCCATATCGGAGATAATGAAGATCTTGGCAGGCATATCCTTCTGGGGCACACGGTTCTTCACGGCAGTCTTGAGGATCAGCTCAAACACACGCTGGATATTGGTGTTAGTGACCTCATTGAACTGGTGACAATACCGTACCTTTTCGTAGATATCCTTGCCCTTGATCTCCACCAGCTTGGGATTCTCAGAGAAGGTGATGAAGTGGTTTTGGAATGCGCCGGTGTTGCGCTCGGCATAGTAGATACCCAAAGACAGCGCCACAGTTGCGGGGATGGGATCAGCACCACCATACATGGAGCTGGAGCCATCAATGACGACCAGAGCGTTCTCGCCGCCCGTGAAGTCCTCCTGGGCCTTCCAGGTTGCGTCGATGGCCTTGCGCTCCTGATCCGTGATATTGCCACGGCCGAAGAAGGGCTTGATCATCTCGTAGGGCATCAGGGCGCCGGTGTGGAACTGTTCCGTACCCTCGGTGACACGGCTCATGAATGCATCATAGCGGTCTCCATCATTTCGCATGAAAGCCTTACGATACTTGAACATGGCCTTGGAGGGCTGCTTGGAGTAGTCGAAGGTGTAGTCTTTTTCGCGCAGGTTATTCTCGATGATGCTGATCTTGGCGCGCAGAGTGCTCAGCATTTTGCGGTACTGGGCGTCGTTCATTCCCAGCGATCGGGCAATTCGTTTTGCCTGCCGGATCGCATCCTCGTTGGAGGCATTGACGGAAGGAAGCCACTTGGCCAGCAGCGACACGGACTCGCCAGCCTCCAGAGCGGCACAGTCAGCTGCCAGCTGCTTTTTGATGAGCTGCAGCACCTTGCCTTCGCATGTGGTGCCCATCAGGACCAGCAGGTCATCGTAGCGTCCATACTCTGCAATGTACTGGATGTTCTTCTCCAGGGATCGGGGCTCGTTGTTGGCCAGCCACTTCAGAATGGTACGGAAGACACGGCGCTCGCCGATACCGCCACGAATATCTCTCGCAAAGAACAGGGTCTTCATGGCCAGGTCAGCGTCTTCGGCATAGGCGCGGAGGAAGCGATTCGTGATCTCCTCGTCACGCTCTCTGCGCAGGGCGCCGATCGTAGCGAACAGGTCCAGACATTCAGACTGGGTGGAACGATATGTAACTGCGCCATTTTCCGTATGGGTCATATTTGCTTCTTTCTTTAGAAACTTAAGCATGGAAATCACTCCTCCGTGATGAATTGGTTATACAAGGCACCATCAGGGATTTGAACCCGAAAGTACGATTTCTAGTCGTAGTTGTTACCAAGAATTGCTGTTGGTGCCTTTCACAAGATGCCTGACATATCGCAAGTTCCAAGCCGCCAGTTGACCGGCGCCCTGACATCTGCATCGGATCGGATTCAAGACCGTTGGGTGTTGCTGTGGGCATCTTTATTGATAAAACAAGGCACCATGTGAAGTGGGAATCGAACCCACGAACGACGGGTATGAACCGCCTGCTATAACCATCTTAGCTATTCGATCTTTGCTGTTGGTGCCTTTTTGTCTAAGGAGTGAATACATCATCCGGGTGGGGCTCGAACCCACGACACAGAGATTGAGGTCTCCCGTTCTACCATCTGAACTACCGGAAATGTATTCGACAAGACGCTGTCCTTTATCATCATAAAGGGGGTCTCACCCTTTGTCGGCCTGCCCCGAAAGCAGGTGCTCCTTCGTTGAGCTAATGTTGATAGATAATGCTGTTAGCGTCTTTTACAAAGCGCATTCTTTATTCCGGAGAGGTTACTACGCCAGACCAGAACAGCGTCTATGATTAAAAGTCATATGCATGGGGTTGCTGTATGCGCTTTTCATGATCTAAGGATACAGCACCCCCTTAGGAAAAACACGGAAAAAAAGTTGCGAACTCAAGAGCAACTACCTAAAAGCCTGCGAAAAATTGGTTCAAACCCATTCCAGACCGCAGTTGGCAAGGAGCTGTCCTTTCATTTGGACACCTCCTGTGGTAAAATGAGGCCATAAACTGCAGGAGGTGGATTTCGTGGCATATAGTGAGTTGGTCAAGAGTTTTGAGCGTATCCGGAACTACATGCGTGAATTCTATGTCTATGGGTTTAAGAGTCGGGAAGAGTACAGCATCAAGAGTGCCCGCAGCTACGATAATGAGCGGCGAAGAATTGAGAGTTGGATCGGCGACTTTATGTCCTTCCATCAGGACACATCTGGCAAGAATGTATTTCTCTCGGTTGACAGCAGACGGATCCCACACAACCCGCTCCACAAGGCTTTTAAAGCCAAAAGCTTTACCGATAAGGACATCACCCTCCACTTCTATGTGATGGACCTGCTGGCCGATGGCAGCGCGCTTTCTTCCAGAGAGATTGTCGATTGCATCAATGATGACTATCTCTCTCATTTCAGCGGCGCCTTCTCTCCAGACGAATCCACCGTGCGGAAAAAGCTCAAGGAATATGAGGCGCTTGGTCTGCTAAGCTCCGAGAAATGCGGTCGTGAGGTACTCTACCGGAGAACGGATGATAACACCGTTGATTTGAATACCTGGGCAGACGCCCTATCCTTTTTCTCCGAGGAGGATCCACTCGGGGTGATTGGCTCCTTCTTGATCGATAAATTGGAAAAACCTTCTGATAGCTTCCGATTCAAACATCACTACATGCTCCACGCCCTGGACAGTGATGTCCTCTGTGATCTGTTGGCGGCAATCGATGAAAAAAGAGCTGCGGAACTGACCGTCAGGAGCCTGCGGAGTGGCCGCGACTATCAAAGGACGGTTTGTCCTCTGAAGATCTATGTCAGCACCCAGTCCGGGCGCCAGTATCTGCTCGGCTACCATTACCGGGGGCGGCACTTATCTTTCTTCCGGTTGGATGCCATCAAAAAGGTCACGATTGGGAATGTCGAGAAACACTACAGCAAGTACTTAGGGTACCAGGAGAAGTTTGACCAGCACCTTTGGGGTGTCTCAACGGGTCCCGACCATAATTTGGATCATATTGAAATGACGGTCCATTTTGACCCGGGCGAGGAATTCGTGCTGCACCGCCTGGAGCGCGAGAAGCGCCATGGTACAGTCGAACTATTGGACTCACAGACTTGCAGGTTTTCAGCCGATGTCTATGATGCCTCAGAGATACTGCCCTGGCTGCGCACCTTCATCGGCCGCATTGTAGATCTCAAATGCTCCAGCCAGTATGTTTTGGATATGTTCCAAGAAGATTTGGCTCGGATGGACGCTCTGTACGGAGGTGGCAACGATGTTATTCAGTGAGATCTACGGAAGCTATTTCAATGTCGTCGCAGCTGTCCTTTCCGAAGCATCCGATGGGAAGTTGACAGATCGAAGAATGACCGAGCTTGTCCGGGAAAAGGCTTTCGCGGAAAGCGCGCTTGCAATTCCGGCAGCGCTGAAATCCGGAACCTGGCCTTTACTCGATCAGGAGTATCATTCCATACTTCACCACAAGCCAACCATGCCTTTGACAATGCTCCAAAAGAGATGGCTCAAAGCGCTGCTGTCTGATCCCAGAATCGCTCTGTTTGATCCGGACACGACCGGGCTGGAAGATGTTGATCCGCTGTATGCTCAGGACACCTTCATTCTCTTTGACCAGTACGCGGACGGAGATCCGTATGGGGATCCCGCCTACATAGCTTGCTTCCAAACAGCACTGAAGGCAATTCGAAAGAAGAGAAAACTGCGTATCCGGTTCCGTGGCCATACCGGCGCCCGCCATTCGATCGAGTGTATACCTTACCGCCTGGAATATTCCGCCAAGGACGATAAGTTCAGGTTACTGGCAACCGGCAAGCGACGGCTCAACACGATCAATATGGCTCGTGTGCGTTCATGCGAGTTGCTGGATGCCTATGATCCCAAATCCATCACGCTGCCTCAGGAAAATTCCGAAGAGCTTGTAATGCTGCTTCATGACGAGCGCAACGGGCTGGAACGTGTGCTGCTACACTTCTCCCATTTTGAAAAAGAGACTCAGAAGTTGGCCGATCGGCTCTATCAGATCAGGCTCCGTTACGACAAGGACGATGAGACCGAGCTGCTTATTAGGGTGCTGTCCTTCGGCCCGGTGCTGGAAGTCATTGAACCAAGCGCTTTTGTCACGCTGATGAGAAAGCGGATTGCCGTTCAGAAACAGCGCTTCTGCCAATAATTCTCCTAAGCACAGAAAAAACCATCATTCGTCAGAAAGGCTGCACGAGAAATGACTGATAACGAAACCAATTTGACCTTACTGAATGTGAATCAGATTGTGAGCCTATTGTCCCGGGCCTATATCAAGCTCATCAAAAACGGTACCCCACTAAAATCTTTTCCCTCCGTGATGCTGTGGGGGCCTCCGGGTATCGGCAAATCCCAGGGTGTTCGTGAGATAGCGTGCAACATCCAGGCTAAGACCGGAAAAAAGGTTTCCATCACAGATGTACGCCTGTTGCTATTCAACCCGGTAGATCTCAGAGGCATCCCGACGACCAACGCGGATAAAACCCTATCGGTGTGGCTGAAGCCTCAGATTTTCCAGATGGATGAAAGTGAAGATGTGATCAACATCCTCTTCCTAGACGAGATCACCGCCGCGCAGTCGGTGCAGGCCGCTGCCTATCAGATCACGCTGGATCGCGTTATTGGTGAGCATAAGCTGCCGGAGAACTGTATCGTCATTGCCGCTGGCAACCGCGTTACCGATAAATCCGTTGCCTATAATATGCCACGCGCATTAGCCAACCGTCTCTTGCACATTACTGTGAAGGGCGATCCTGACTCCTGGCACGACTGGGCTGTCAAATCAGGCATTCACCGCTTTGTCACCAGTTTTCTGGAGTATAACCCAACCGCTCTCATGCGCTCCGATAGCCCTGAATCCACCTTGGCTTTTCCAACACCTCGTTCCTGGGAGATGGTCAGCAACATCCTTACCAATATCTCAGAAAACATGGACGCAATTCAGCCTTTGATATCCGGCTGTATCGGGGCAAGCGTAACTTACAATTTTGCGAAATGGTGCACTCTGTTTTCAAACCTGCCTTCAATCGAAGACATCTTCGCCGGGAAAAAGACTGCTGTTGAGAAGTCTCCGGAAATGCAGGAGGCCCTTAGGGCTGAGATGGTCGCCTATGCGCGTCAGCATCCGGGAAAGGAGCTCATCAACAACTCTATAGTATTCGCTTGTGATCTTCCTTGGACTTTCCGCACCAACCTCCTCCATGATTATCAGCTCATCCCTAAGCTCCGCCCCATTCTTGCAGAAAACGCAATATACCTGGATGCGGTTAAGGCAGGCATGAAATGACTGATAAGCGAATCAATAAGCTCAAAAGAAAACTCCAGGAGGCCCGGTATCGGCTTCTGACACGGGAGCCGGAGTTGGCGGCGCCGCTGGTAGAGATGTTGTTTGTCACCAATGTGGATGTGCGCCGGATGTCAACAAACGGGAGTTGCATCTACTTTGACGCGAGCTGGTTGGAAAAGCTCGACGACAACAGCTTGGATTTTGCGCTCTGCCACCAGCTCATGCATATCCGGTTAGGGCATCTCTCACGCCCGCAGTTTTATAAAGGTGACCGTTTTCACTTTGCCTGCAATATCGTTGTCAACTCCTCGCTTATCCGGTATGACTTCACGGATGACAAGCTCCCTGGAATCGGCGAGATCCACCATGAGACTTTTTATCCCAAAGTTGAAGGCTGCGAGTTGACGCCTTACGAGGCATTTCAGATGACACCTTTGGATCCTTCCACGTTGAGTGATGCGCAGCGCCGCAATCTCCTGCTGGATTCAGATGAGTGGTGGGATAGGCCGAACGCCCGCACCGAGGATGGGGTCCTGATTCTCAGCCCGGATGACCCTGATCCCGATGACCTAATTCCATCTGAGCGCATTCGAGGAATCATCGAGCGAGTGTGCAAAGGGTTCCGCAAGCAGGAGATGCCTGAAGTATATCGCCCGGAAGCAGATGATGATGACGAACTGGACGATCTCATCTTCGAGTATACAACACGCCCGAGTGCGAATCTCAAAGAGGCAATTCGGGAAATCCGGGGTTCAAAGGACCGCGATGCAGAAAACTATGACAGTAGCACCCTTTGTGAGCGCGTCCTTCACCGATCGAAAATCACGACTCACGATTGGCAATCTCTCTTGAACCACTTTATCATGGACGAAACAAGGGACTACAGCTTTACCCCTCCCGATCGCAGGCTGCAGGACCTGGACTTCTTTCTGCCGGATTACAACGAGTCTGAAACGCCCAGGCTCAATGTTTTGTTCATGGTTGATATCTCTGCCTCTTTGAAAGATCAGGAAGTGGCCATGGCCGCCGCCGAGATCTGCGCAGCTATTGAGCAATTCGGCGGGATGCTTAGCGGCTCCATCGGTTTCTTTGATTCGGAAGTCCGACGGGTAGTTCCCATTACCAGTGCGGAAAACCTGCTGCAACTGAAGCCATATAGCGGAGGCGGGACAAGTTTCCAGTGCATTTTTGATTATGTTCGGGAACATATGTCTGACAATGTTCCTTCAGAAATCGTCATCATGACAGATGGGAAAAGCGATTTCCCGGAATATGAGGCCTCATCCGGCATACCTGTGCTCTGGCTGCTCACCAATAACCGTGTTAGGATCCCCTGGGGGCAGGCGGCGTACTTCCGAAAATAGGAGGTATTTGTGCATACACAGGAACAACGTATTAGTCAAAATGCATTGACTTGCCAATTCCGGCCATTAACGGTACAATATGAGCACAGAATCATCACCATGGAGGTATTGCAATGGCAACGGATAGCACCCTTCAAAAAATAGCCGATAATCTTCTCGCGCAATTCGACAAGACTCTACTTGATAATTCAACAGATTTTTCTTCTTGCGACCAAATATTGAACGCAGCTCCCTCTGAACACAAAGGTGGGTTGGAGTCCCTTTACTGTGATCTACTTTTGGACGCACTTATTTCGGGTTACTACAGGTATTCCGAGATGGACACCAAGCAGTTGGTCGATGACCCACTATATACAAAATTCAAGAAAATGGTATATGGACTCGATAGATCGGATCCATACAATTTGCTGTACTACGCCATTATTGATTTGGTATCCGGAAAGAAAGAGAATGTTCTTCAGTACTTGTCGGCTTACCTAGATGAAAAAATCAAAAGCCTCAAAACAGAGTCTGGGATATTCACAGCTGAGGATTTCACATACATTCTGGTGGTTCCACTGAAAGAGGGCTTTCCCGGTATGTGGAGCGCCATAGGAAGAATGCTGGATAGAGACGATGTTGAAGCAGGAATCCCTGAAATGTGTGCTGCTCTGGATCACCTGTATTATGACTCTAAGAATGAGAGCATCATCGAGTCACTTACCCAGGTCTTACAGTGTAATCCGAAGATCCTGTTAGCAAAAGAACTCCTCGGATATACCTACTACAATATGCAGATGTTGGGAAATGCACTCTCATATTTTGAGCAATTTGAAGATGGAAAACCCACATCTCGCATTTTCCTTGAGGGCACCGTCTACTTCTGGATGGCATGGTGCTACGGAAAGAAAAAGGACTGTCTCAAGGAAGAAGAATACTATCGGAAGTCACTTGAGGCTCTTCCTGTCGGCGAAAATACCCTAAATAATCTAGGGTACTCGCTGTATAAACAGAGGAAATTCAAAGAAGCCCAAAGCGTATTTGAAGACTGCCTGCGGCAGAATCGAGATGTGCGCTATGCCGCAAATAATCTCGTGCGAACCCTTCTCGCCCAAGGCAAGAATGGAGAGGCTCAGAGAGTCATCCAAGAGCATGAGCGTTTTGTCTCAAAGGATTTGAAGAAGAGGGCTGAAAAGCCAGTTGGCAAAGTAAAAATCGCTGTCCCAGAGCCTGCCGTTACTGATGTTGAGGCGGAAACGATCGTAGACATCGGCGTAAAAAAACAGCAATTCTCCAGCGAAAAGCTTCTCGAAGATGAACTGGTGCAGCGGATGGAAATTGGCATTCCTGTATTTGGGATGCCGCTCCGTATATATCAGAAGCGAGGTGTCTATGGCAGGCAATTTGTTTTGAGGAATGGCAGGCTTGATATCCTTGGGATTGATACCGCTGGAGACCTGTATGTTATCGAGTTGAAAAAGGACTCTGGCTATGATGACGCTTATGCACAAACGCGAGAGTATATCGATTGGATTGAGGAAGATGTTGCAGTCAAAGGACAGCGTGTATTTGGCATAATATGTTTGAATGATCCGACAAAAGATCTCATTGAAAAAGTCAAGGCTGACGATCAGATGCGGCTATTTGAGTACTCCATTTCCTATTCAGAGATTATCTAACGAAGAAGGCATGTATCCAGCAAGACCGTCCGATCAACTAGACAATCCTCGTTTCCTTGAATGAAATATGTTTTATTCCTCTAATCGGTACGGATAAAGGCAAAGAAGTGATGAAGAATCTTTTCAAAGAGCAGCTTAAACGCCAGAAAAAGTAATGTCAAAAGGCATACCTTTTGACAGAGTGAACTGAACATGAAAAACACGCCCCAAGAGTGCACCAAAACATCGGCGTTCACTTTTGGGGCGTGTCATTTTCGCTTCATACATTTTGGGTCAGCGGGGCAACGAGGAGCTTCCCACTAGCCCCGGCTTTTGTAAAGATTATTTTGTTATCAACGACTTCGAAAAGCAGCTCATCTCCGTCGTTAAGATCCAATGCATTCCGCACCCATTTTGCAATATGGATCTGCCCATCACTAAACATAGTTGATTCTATAATCCTGTTCTTCCCGTGCGATGAACAATTTAGGGCAAATCTTATTTCGGAGTGCAGGCACCACCCTGCATGGGCAGCTTGTTGACACCCTTGTAGTCCACGAACTTGCTGGCAGATGGTTTTGCAGCCGGCACTTTCTGTACGGTGCTGCCCATCATTGCCTTCATCTTTTCAATCTTCTTATCGAGTTTAGGGGTAGGTTGTCCATTCCGGGTTGCCTGCGCCTTGGCCTGCGTGAGCCGCTGGTATTGTTGTTTCAGAGAGAGTTCCTGCTTTGCCATGCTGTGCTCCTTTCTATTACAAGACCCCTATTTTCTTTATAATATCAAATAATGTGCTTTTCTTCAAGCTATGCCCAGTTTCTTATAATACTCCTTATGAGAAAATCGGCGATGAAGTGCGGTCGCTGGCGGATGAGGTACCGTTTGACATCCCCGATTCGTGGGAGTGGGTGCGTATTCGCTCCTTGGGAGAGATTGTGCGCGGTAGCGGCATAAAGCGGAACGAAACAGTTCAACAGGGTCTCCCGTGCGTCCGCTACGGTGAGCTCTATACAACCTATCAGACATCGTTCACTTCAGCTGTTTCATTTATTGCCCCTGATCTCTACGAGAAATGTAAGCATTTTTCGTATGGCGATGTGCTCATGACTCTTACCGGCGAGAATAAGCCGGATATAGCTAAAGCTGTAGCGTATTTAGGAACAGAGCCAATTGCCGCAAGCGGCGACCTTGCTTTTTGGACTCAGCATGGCATGAACCCGCTTTTTCTTTCATACATTATGGCTTCGCCGTATATAATCGCCCGCAAAGTAGCTTTAGCAACCGGCGACATAATCGTTCACATCTCAGGAGACAAGCTGGGAACGATACTGCTTCCCGTCCCGCCGCTTGCCGAGCAAGAAAGAATTGTAGCTTGTATCCAAGAAGCTGAACTGGTCATTGAGAATTACGCAATTAAGGCAACAGCTCTCCAAAAACTACAGGATTCTTTCCCAGAAGCCCTAAAAAAGTCCATCCTGCAAGAGGCAGTCCAGGGCAAGCTGGTACCGCAAGACCCATCCGACGAGCCTGCAGAGGCTCTGCTGGAGCGTATCCGGGCGGAGAAGCAGCGGCTCATCAAGGAAGGCAAAATCAAAAAGGACAAGCACGAATCTGTCATTTTCAGACGGGATAATTCTCATTATGAAAAGCGTAGTTCCGAAGAGGTCTGCATTGATGATGAGATCCCTTTTGAGATACCAGAGAGCTGGGCATGGGCACGCCTTTCGTCGTTTGGCGTTTTCAGTAGTGGTAAAACGCCCTCGATGTCAAACCCGCAGTTCTGGAATGGTAATGTGCCGTGGGTAACTTCAAAGGACATGAAGCGTCCAGTGATTACAGACTCTGAGATGCATATTTCCGAGTTGGCAGCAGCTACTATGCAATTGTATCCAGCCGGTACGCTCCTTCTGGTTGCCCGAAGCGGCATTCTGAAAAGATTACTACCTCTCTGCAAGCTGGGTATCGACAGCACTATAAACCAGGATATAAAAGCCTTCTCGCTATATGATATTGAGCTATCAGAATGGTTGTTCTATGGGATTAAAGCCTTTGAGCCGTTCATCCTCAAAGAGCTGGTGAAATCAGTCACAACGGTAGAGAGCCTCAAATTTGATGAGTTTGCGGCTATGCTCATTCCTGTACCGCCACTGTCCGAACAGAGACGAATTATAGATGCAATTAAAACGGCGATGAACCTACTGACACCCTTGTCCAGCAACCCGTTATTCTCATTATGAGAAGTTGGACGGTGTGGAGCGCCGTATCGACGATGAACTGCCGTTTGAGATACCGGAAAACTGGTGCTGGTGTCGCCTTGGAACAATCGCTGCAGTGTTGGGCGGCAAGAGAATTCCTGCAGGCAGAAAACTAACCGAATGCAACACGGGTCATGTCTATATCAGAGTGTCAGATATGACGGATGGCGGTGTGTCAACCGACCGGCTATTGTATGTCCCAGAAGATATTTACCCCTCGATTTCAAAGTATATAATCAATAAGGCTGATGTTTTTATCACTGTTGCAGGAACGATTGGACGAGTCGGAAAAATCCCAGACGAACTCGACGGTGCAAATCTGACCGAAAATGCAGATAGGCTTGTTCTCGCTGTCGTGAATCAGGATTGGCTCATTAAAGTGCTTCAGTCCGGGATGATTCAAGAGCAAATTGCAGAGGCAACAACGCAGGTCGGGCAACCCAAGCTGGCAATAGTCAGAATTGAACGCTTTCTTATTCCGTTACCGCCACTCCACGAACAGGAACGCATTGTCAGCGCCATCAATACGACGCTAAGCATAGTGCAGAAATTGTAAAACAACCAGGCATACGCCACCAAAGCTGTGCGTATGCCTGGTTTCCATTTACCAGTCTATGATCTCATCAACGATGGCTCGTTGTTCGGTCGAAGTTTTGCGGAGATAAATGCGGGTGGTTTCGATACTTTCGTGTCCCATAAGATCGGCGAGGAAAGCAATGTCGTTGCAGCGTTCCAAGAAGCTCTTTGCAAAGCGGTGACGGAAGGAGTGTGGGTATACAACCACCGGGTCAATGCCATACCGGACAGCCAGCTTTTTTAACTGCCCGGAGATGCCTCTGGTGGTGATTCTGTCCCCGTATTTATTCAAAAAAATGAAGCCGCTTTCTTGGTGCTTATCGTTCAGCCAAGAAAGGGCTTCATTTTGCAGAGCCTTGGGTATGTATATTCGTCGGAGTTTACCGCCCTTCGAATATAAGTCCAAATGCCCCAGTTTGATGTGTTCCACCTTGATCTGTATGAGCTCGCTTACTCGTGCGCCGGTAGCGGCCAGAAAGCGTATTACAAAGTACCAGAATAGCTCGTCATCCCGCTTGAGGCGGGTTTTTAAATACTCATAATCTGCTTCGCTGATGACATTTTCCAGAAAGGCTTTCTGTTGCACTCGTACAAACGGCATTTTCCAGCTCTCTTTGCCGATACTCTCTAAGTAGCAGTTGATTGCCCTCAGACGTAAATTAACGGTCTTGGGCTTGTAGTTCTCAATCAACCACACCTTATACGCCCGCAGGTTCTTTTTGGTGATACCATCGTACTGCGAGCTGTATTGCCGAAGGGCAAAAAGGTACGAGGATATCGTGTTTTCCGAGAGGTTTGTGCCTCTCAAGTGTCTTTCGAATTCTTCTATCATAGTGAAAGACCTCCTTTCACTATGATATTATACCGTGTTCCTTTTACAGCCCTTTGACCAGCGGGAGTAATTCCTCGATCCGTTGAACGATGCGGTGCTGTTCGGCAAGCGGAGGTAGCGGCATTAAAGTCGTCACAATTTTCTCTTTCGAGATATTCGGTTGTGCTCCTCCTTCGCCACGCTTGATAAACGCTGTCCGCTGTGACATCAAAAAGTAAAACAGGAATAGCGTTTCAACCCCATACACAGGCTTGCACGCACAACACGCCTGATTTGTGGTTGCTGAGTAAGTTAAAATTCCAAGTTTGCCTATGGTAGCACCGTACATTGCCATAAGCACTGATCCCGATTCATTTAACCGTACTGAGGTTTTTTCAAGAGCCAATTGGCTGATTCCCTCTGGAATGTCAGTTATATAGGAGTCTGTTAAATCACCGGTTTTTAACCACGGAATACTACCATCGTAATACTCCGGGTGTGTTCGGCTGGGAGTTGCACCAGACCCCCAATCGCCAATATTACCAA
>ERZ779908.184-NODE-184-length-11157-cov-2.04522_pt1 | contig 11157 bp, 8 predicted proteins | sample MGYA00511548_ERZ779908 | MGnify/ENA primary metagenome ERZ779908 (study PRJEB29588, sample SAMEA2154992) | human gut metagenome | biome: human gut; feature: human-associated habitat; material: faeces | place: Denmark | collected 2008/2010 ...
CTGCCGCCACCTATCTGCGCAACCGTATCAATGGCGCTACGGCTTCCAAGTATCGTGAAGACGGCGATGAGTATGATATCAAGGTGCGCTACGCCCCCGAATACCGTACCAGTCTTGAAAGTATCGAGAACATATTGGTATACAATGCCAAAGGCGAGGGCGTCCGTATCAAGGATTTGGGAAAGGTGGTGGAACGTTTTGCTCCGCCTACTATCGAGCGTAAGGACCGTGAACGTATCGTAACGGTGTCTGCTGTCATTTCCGGCGCTCCGTTGGGTGACGTGGTGGCTGCGGGCAATGCCATTATCGATAGAATGGAGAAACCGTCCGACATAACCATTCAGGTGGCGGGTTCCTTTGAAGACCAGCAGGATTCGTTCCGCGATTTGGGAACACTCGGCGTATTGATTATCATCCTCGTGTTTATCGTAATGGCAGCCCAGTTCGAGTCGCTTACCTATCCGTTTATTCTGATTCTCTCCGTGCCGTTTGCCATGAGCGGTGTGCTGATGGCGCTGTTCATAACCAATACGACGCTGAGTGTGATGAGTCTGCTGGGCAGTATCATGTTGATCGGTATCGTGGTGAAGAACGGTATCGTACTCATCGACTACACCATTCTCTGCCGCGAACGCGGGCAGTCGGTGCTGAATGCCGTGGTTACGGCAGGCAAGAGCCGTCTCCGTCCGGTGTTGATGACGACCATGACTACCATTCTCGGTATGATTCCGATGGCCATCAGCAGCGGTCAGGGTTCTGAGATGTGGAGTCCTATGGCGATTGCCGTAATCGGCGGTCTGGCGGTTTCCACCATTCTGACTTTGATTTACGTTCCTACGATGTATTGTATCTTCGGTGGTGTCGGCATCAAACGCCAACGTCGCAAGATGCGCAAGCAATTGGATGCTTACTTTGAGGAACAGGCTAATAATTAATAGTTGACATTTAATAATTGAATAATGAAATCAGTATTAATCACATTCGATCAGGCATATTACGAGCGTATCATTGCTACACTCGACCGGCTCAATTGCCGGGGCTTCACTTATTGGGAGCAGGTTCGCGGGCGCGGTTCCAAGACCGGTGAGCCTCATTACGGCAGTCACGCCTGGCCTTCCATGTGCTCCGCCATTCTTACAATGGTAGAGGACGAGCGGGTAGAGCCCCTGCTGGAGGTCCTTCACAACATGGACAAGCAGACCGAGCAATTGGGACTCCGGGCATTTGTCTGGAACATAGAGCGGACTGTTTAAAGTTTCTGCCATACAAACAGCAGTCAAGACTGTGTTAAAATGAACCTGACGATTTCTTTTTAGGAAGGACGATATTTATTTTCATCCGATTCTTTATCTTTGCGTCCGGATTAGTTATGGAAAAGAGCGTTTTAAAACATACAGGTTGGCTGATGCTTATTGTGCTGGCGGTACTTCTGCTGCTGAACTTGCTGCCAGGGGGCACGATAGGGGGCCATGTGTTGAGGCGGGTAGACATACTTGGCGATGTGCGTCCCGTGCCGGAAGTCGTGAGCGAACCGGACAGTCTGTTGCCGCCGCCCCCGAAAGTGAAGCCCGCCTTTGTGGATACCTGTCGCAGCGGCATGACCTGCATTGAGGATTACAGCGACTCCACCCTGCGCGGCATGACACCTTTCTATCGCGCGCTGGATGAGTTGGCGGCAAAGCCCCGTCCGGTGCGTATCGCCTATTTCGGAGATTCTTTCATTGAGGCGGATATCCTGACGGCCGACCTGCGTGCGATGTTGCAGGAGCGTTATGGCGGCTGCGGGGTAGGCTTCGTGACGATTACTTCTCCGGTCAACGGCTATCGGCCTACGGTGCGGCACAGCTTTGGCGGCTGGCAGAGCCATTCCGTTACGGACTCCGTATTCTTCGACCGTGGCAAACAAGGTGTTTCGGGCCATTATTTTATTCCGACCCCCGGAGCGTACGTAGAGCTTGGCGGACAGAGGAAGTATGCTTCCCGGCTCGATACTTGCGAACGTGCTTCTATCTTCTTTTATAATAAAGGCGAAGCCCGCCTTTCGGCATCCGTAAACAAGGGCGAACCGCAGACCGGGACATTCCCGCCTGCCGACGGACTTCGTGAAATGGATGTAACAGGACGTATCGGCTCTGTGCGTTGGAAAGTGGAGAGCGCCGATTCTACCTTATTCTACGGAGTGGCTATGGACGGCACGCAAGGGATTGCCGTCGATAATTTTTCGCTTCGGGGCAGTTCTGGTCTGTCTTTGCGCTCCATACCTGTCCGGACTATGCGCGAATTTAACGAACTGCGTCCGTACGATTTGATAGTCCTTCAGTACGGACTGAACGTAGCTACGGAACGCGGGCGTAATTACGACCGCTATCGCGACGGTATGCTGACGACCATTGCCCATTTGAAGCAAGCTTTCCCCCAAGCCGGAATTCTCATTGTCGGTGTGGGCGACCGCGAGTATAAAACCGAAGAGGGCAGCCTGCGGACCATGCCCGGCATTAAAAACCTTATCCGTTACCAGCAGAATCTGGCGGCCGACAGCGGGGTGGCTTTCTGGAATATGTTCGAAGCCATGGGCGGTGAAGGCAGTATGGCGGATATGGTGCATGCCAAACCTTCTTTAGCCAATTACGATTATACGCATATCAACTTCCGTGGCGGCAAGCATCTGGCGGAACTGCTTTATGAGGCTCTGGTTTATGGCAAAGAACAATACGACAGGAGGCGTGCCTATGAAGCGGAGCCATAAAAGGAGCCGGTACTTGGCCGATTTACGGTTTGCCGTTTGCTGCGCGGTATTGGCGTTGCTCTTCCTGCCGGTGCAACGGAACTATGCCCAAGATGTGCTTCCGGGTTGTCCCCGGCTTCAGAAAACGGCATTTGATTGCGACACGCTTAGAATCTACGGACAGCGTACGGATACGCTGCCCATTCCTCTCATCACCCTGCCCGCAGCCTTTCGGCAACTGGGTGGGAACGAGCTGATAGACAGCATCGGCATCCTGAAGCCCTTTTGGGAGAAACTGCGCATGCTCCGCCTGGGCATCGCTGTCGATACGGTACGCATCGTGCATGTGGGCGACAGTCATATCCGTGGCCATATCTTTCCCGAAACCACGGGCGGGTTGCTTCAAAGAACATTCGGAGCACTGTCTTATACGGACATGGGGATAAACGGTGCGTTTTGTACAACCTTTACCCGTCCGGACCGTGTGGCGGATATCGCTGCGTTGCCTCCCGACCTTGTCATTCTCTCTTTCGGAACGAACGAGAGCCACAACCGGCGTTATAACTCCATACTGCATTACCGGCAGATGGAAGAACTGGTGTGCATGCTTCGCAAGAGTCTGCCCGATGTTCCGATGCTGATGACTACTCCGCCCGGTTCATACGATAGTTTCCGTCAGCGCCGTCGCCGGCGTACCTATAAGATTAATCCCCGTACTGCTGTTGCCGTACAGACCATCCGCCGTTTTGCCGATGCCAACGGACTGGCGGTGTGGGATATGTACGAGACTTTCGGCGGTGTCCGCCGGGCTTGTCTCAACTGGCAGGAAGCGCGTCTGATGCGTCCCGACCATGTGCATTATCTTCCGGAAGGATATGCATTGCAGGGCGAGATGTTCTATCGCGCTCTGCTGAAAGCATATAATGACTATTGCAGTCAGTGAATGTAGTTAACTCATTTAGCCGTAAACCGACCGATGTGGAATATTAGCGAACTTTTGAACAAACTGAATATAGACCCTACCCGCCTGCACGACCTGCTGGTGTACAATCCGCATGCACCGATGATATTCAGCAGCGGCATTTTCCTGTGGCTGTTTGCAGCCTTTATCCTGTTCTACCTGCTTTTGCAGCGCCGCACCACCGCCCGCCTGATGTTCGTCACCCTGTTTTCTTACTATTTCTATTATAAAAGCAGCGGTGCCTATTTCTTTCTGCTGGCTATCGTTACGGTGAGCGATTTCTTCATAGCCCGCCTTATGGCGCGTGCCACCGTGCAGTGGCAACGCAAAATGTGGGTTGCAGCCAGTCTGGCGATAAACCTGGGACTGCTGTGCTATTTTAAATATACGAACTTTCTCTGCGATTTCTTTGCTTCGCTCACGGGTGGCACGTTTACCGCAATGGACATCTTCCTGCCTGTGGGTATATCCTTCTTTACGTTCCAGTCGCTGAGCTATACAATCGATGTGTACCGCAAGGAGATAACGCCTCTCACCAACTTGTTGGACTATGCATTCTATGTATCATTCTTCCCGCAGTTGGTGGCGGGTCCCATTGTGCGTGCACGCGACTTTATTCCGCAAATCCGCCGTCCGTTGTTTGTTTCCAGAGAGATGTTCGGCAGGGGGATTTTCCTTATTGTGAGCGGACTGTTCAAGAAGGCGGTTATCTCGGACTATATCAGTATCAACTTTGTGGAGCGCATTTTCGATAATCCTACCTTGTATTCGGGTGTGGAAAACCTTATGGGTGTTTACGGCTATGCACTGCAAATCTATTGCGACTTCTCCGGATATAGCGATATGGCTATCGGCATTGCCTTGTTATTGGGCTTTCACTTCAACATAAACTTCGATTCGCCTTATAAGTCGGCATCCATTACGGAGTTCTGGCGTCGTTGGCATATCTCGCTTTCCAGTTGGCTGCGCGATTATCTCTATATATCCCTGGGCGGCAACCGTAAGGGCAAGATACGCCAGTATGCCAACCTTATCATTACCATGTTTCTGGGCGGCTTGTGGCATGGGGCTTCCTGGAATTTTGTGTTTTGGGGCATGTTGCATGGCGTTGCTTTGGCTGTCCATAAGTTCTGGATGGGCGTTACCGGACGGAAGAAGGGCGAACGCAGTCGTGGCATCCGCCGCTTCTTCGGTATCGTCATTACGTTCCACTTCGTTTGCTTCTGCTGGATATTCTTCCGCAATGCCGATTTCTCCGCTTCGCTGGATATGTTGAGGCAGATATTTACGACTTTCCGTCCCGGGCTTTTCCCGCAACTGATAGTGGGCTATTGGGAAGTGTTTGCCTTGATGGCGCTCGGCTTTTTCCTGCATTTCGTGCCTGACAGTTGGGAGCACGCTTGCAGCAAGGCGGTCGTTCGCCTTCCGTTGATAGGGAAAGCGTTGCTGCTGGTTGCCATAGTCTATCTGGTTATTCAGATGAAGAGTTCGGAGATACAACCGTTCATTTACTTCCAGTTCTAAGGGTGGTACTGCCGGTACCGGCTGCTGGTATTCCCTGTACCGCTCTTTGGTAGCTCATGTACCAAAGGGTGGTAGGTCTCGTACCTTAGCAAGGTACTGCTCGTACCACTGTGTGGTACGGCGTGTACCACGGCGTGAAATATCTTGGTACACGTATCCCTTTCATTATTAGCATGCTGCCGGTATTATTCTTTCCTACCGGATTAATATGTGTAAATAGTATATGTCATGATACATACAGTAAACTTTATGAAACATTTGGCACAATGGTATATCGGGTAACCCTGTATCTTTGTACGGTAAATAAATCTGATTACTATCATTAAAACAGCAACAACCATGAAACGGAAACTTATCTGTTGGTTGCCTCTTCTATTGCTGATAGGGTGCAGCCAACCTACGTACAGAACAACCTCTTTGACTCCGGATAAGCGGGCGGAACTTTTATTGAAAGAACTTACTTTGGAAGAAAAAGTAGCATTGATGATGGACACTTCCCAACCGGTGGAGCGCTTGGGTATCAAACCCTATAACTGGTGGAACGAGGCGCTGCACGGTGTGGCACGTGCCGGATTGGCTACGGTTTTTCCGCAACCGATAGGTATGGCAGCCTCTTTCTCGCCTCAAACAGTATATGAAGTATTCAATGCCGTATCGGATGAGGCGCGTGCAAAAAATACATATTACGCATCGCAGGGCAGTTACGAGCGTTATCAGGGGCTTACCATGTGGACGCCTACGGTGAATATTTACCGTGATCCGCGTTGGGGACGGGGTATTGAGACCTACGGTGAAGACCCTTATCTCACCAGTCGCATGGGTGTCATGGTAGTGAAAGGTCTGCAAGGAACCAATGACGGGAGATACGATAAGTTGCATGCTTGTGCCAAACACTTTGCTGTACATTCCGGTCCGGAATGGAACCGTCATTCTTTCAACGTGGAGAACCTTAGTACACGTGATTTGTATGAAACCTATCTGCCGCCTTTTGAGGCGTTAGTGAAGGAAGCCGGTGTAAAGGAGGTGATGTGTGCCTATAACAGTTTCGAGGGAGAGCCTTGTTGCGGCAGCAACCGTTTGCTGATGCAAATTCTCCGTAACGATTGGGGGTTCGATGGTATTGTCCTTTCCGATTGTGGTGCTATTGCCGATTTTTATAATGAATACGGGCATAAGGCATATTCCGATGCAGAGTCTGCTTCGGCAGCCGCAGTGCTGAACGGAACGGATCTGGAGTGTGGCTCCAGTTATAAGGCATTGGTAAAGGCAGCTCAAGAAGGCAAGATTGATGAGAAAGACATTGACAAGGCTGTGCTCCGCCTGCTGGAAGCCCGTTTGGCTTTGGGAGAGATGGATGCTCCGGAAGATGTGTCTTGGACGAAGATTCCTTTCTCCGTAGTAGCTTCGGCTGCACACGACTCATTGGCATTGGATATGGCCCGCAAGTCCATGACATTACTGCAAAACAAGGACAATATCCTTCCCTTGAAACGTGGCGGTCTGACTGTAGCTGTCATGGGACCTAATGCTAATGACTCCGTAATGCAATGGGGCAATTATAACGGTATGCCGTCACATACAGTCACCATTCTGGATGGAATACGGAACGCGTTGGGAGCGGACGATAAGCTGATTTATGAACAGGGTTGCAGTTGGGTGGAAAGAACACTGATTCAAAGTGTGTTCAACCAGTGTAAGTCGGCAGACGGACAGGGGTTTACGGCACGTTATTGGAACAATGTAAAGCATGAGGGCACCCCGGTGACTACTACACAAGTAACCACTCCTTTCCGCTTCTGTACCTCGGGAGCTACGGTTTTTGCACCGGGCGTAAACCTGACCGACTTCTCTGCAACTTACAACAGCGTGCTCACCCCTCTACAATCGGGCGAAGTGGTATTCGAAATTTATACATACGGTTCCGGTTGTCTGCGTATCAATGGCGAAGAAGTAAAGCGTTTCCGCAATACGCATGGTGGCAGGTCACTGGACTATACGCTACAGGTAAAAGCGGGTGTTCCTTACGACATCGAGCTTGACTTTGAATATTTCAGAAGCGATGCGCAACTGAATTTCGATATCGGCTTCAAGCAAAAGGTAAATATCGATGCATCTGTAGCTTGTGTGAAAGATGCCGATGTTGTAGTTTTTGCCGGTGGTATATCTCCTCTTTTGGAAGGAGAGGAGATGGGAGTGAACCTTCCCGGTTTCAGGGGCGGAGACCGTACGGACATTGAATCCGGCTGTTCAGCGTGAATTGATCCACGCATTGCATCGTGCCGGAAAGAAGATAATTTTGGTGAATTGTTCCGGTTCGCCCATCGCTTTGGAGCCTGAAACAAAGAATTGTGAAGCTATCCTACAGGCTTGGTATCCGGGACAGGCGGGCGGCACTGCCGTGGCAGATGTATTGTTCGGTGACTATAATCCGGGTGGACGCTTGCCTGTAACTTTTTATCGCAATATGTCTCAGCTTCCCGACTTTGAGGACTATAATATGACAGGACGTACCTATCGTTATATGACTCAACAACCATTGTTCCCGTTTGGTTACGGCTTGAGCTACACTACCTTTGAATATGGCAACTTATCCTTGACCAAGGAACAGATTAAGGTGGGAGAGCCTTTGAAGTTGACCGTTAACGTTACGAATAACGGTCAGCGTGACGGTGAAGAGGTGGTGCAGGTTTACCTCAAGAAGCAAGATGACGCAGAAGGACCGGGCAAGACTTTGCGTGCTTTTAAACGTGTCCGCATTCCTGCCGGAAAGAGTGTTGAGGTAGTGTTCGATTTGAACGGCAAGGAATTGGAATGGTGGGATGCTCAAAGTAATACGATGCGGGTTTGTGCAGGCAGGTACGATGTGATGGTGGGGAAAAGCTCGCAGGATCGGGATTTGCAACGTAGGAGTTTCGTGATTGAATAAATGTTTTAGATGCACTTTCGCAGAAAATATCATCCTGTCGTTCTTGGATATTAGATTCCTCCGAATGACAGGATGATAGTTGTTGTATATGTTACTGTTTTTGATAAGTTGCCTTATTCCACTTCAATCTCATCGATAAACAGGAAAGGTGTTCCTCCTTCTCCCGGATGTCCTTTGGGCAGGGCAGGGGTACGCTTGATTAATACTTTAACATAGCGTGCTTTCACCGGTTCGAAAGTAACTTCATAGTTTGCCACAGCTTTTTTACGGCTGTCCATTTCAACGGGAAATTCTTTGGCTGCCACCTCACGGAAGCTTTTGTTATCGTCAGACACTGATACTGTCAGGCCTGTACATCCTGCAACCCAGGCGCCCATGTCTATTACGGCATGGGTAGAGACATGCTTTATCTCCGGTAATTCGGCAACTGTCTTGCCTGCGGCATTGCCGTTTGACGCACCGAGGTCGATAACAGCCGTTACGTCTCCATCCAAAAAGCCAATCCACTCGCCGGTTGCATAATTGTCAATTCCGCTCATTCCGTCTACTAAAGCGGTAGCACCTTTAAAGGCGTATTTCGGAGTGGGCTGTGTACCTGTCAGCTCAATCGGGCAGAAAGTGGCTTTGTTGATGTAGAAGCTTTTTTCTGTTACCTTGCTTTTTCCTTCAGGGCGGATAGCAACAGCACGCAAGTCGGCGGACTGGCGGATAACGATGCCGGTTCCGTTATACTGTTCGGAGGCTGTAGTGGGTTCAGTACCGTCTAAGGTATAGTAAATGGGAGCATTGTCAATGGTGCGAAGCGTGGCTACTATAGCTCCGCTACCGCTTCCGTCCTCTTCTTGGGTAGTGGTATATTCCGCTTGGATATCGAATATGTGTTTGGCATAATTCATGCTATCCCGTTGGTAGAACTTGATGAGACGCGGCAGGCGTTGGGTGAAGTCCGCGTAATCTTTCTTTTCGGGCTGTGTCCATTGCACTTCGGCAAGGGCAGCCATGCGTGGGAGTATCATATACTCTGCATGTTCGGTAGTGGCGATATATTCTGTCCATAAGTTGGCTTGTGCACCGAGGATATGTTTGGCCTGTTCTTCGGTAAGCGCAGCGGTAGGGTCGAGACTGTATACTTTCTCTACCGGTACGTATCCGCCTATGCCGAGAGGTTCGTCTTTACTGTCCGCAGTTTGGAGATAGTCAAAATAGCAGTAAAGATTGGGTGTCATAATTACGTCATGTCCCATTTGTGCAGCCTTGATGCCGCCGGATGTGCCACGCCAGGACATAACGGTGGCATTTGGTGCCACGTCGCCTTCCAGTATTTCGTCCCAACCGATAATCTGCCTTCCTTTGCTGTTGAGGAACTTTTCGATGCGTGTCATGCAATAGCTTTGCAGACGGTCCTCGGCTGTATGTTGTTTGTCTGTTTTCAAACCTTCCGCTTTGATGCGTGCCTGACATTTGGGGCACTTGGCCCAGCGGGTACGGGGAGCTTCGTCTCCACCGATGTGTACAAGCTTAGAAGGGAATATCTCGGTGATTTCTGCCATTACATCTTCAAGAAACTGCATGCTCTGTTCGTTGCCGATGCACAATACATCTTCAAAGATACCCCAGTCGGGAGATACTTTGTACGGTCCTCCGGTGCATCCCATATCAGGATAGGCGGCCAAAGCGGCAAGCATGTGTCCCGGCAGGTCTACTTCGGGAATTACGGTGATGTAACGTTCTTGTGCATACTTCACGATCTCTTTGGCTTGTTCCTGCGTGTAGAAGCCGCCATACGGAATGTTGTCATATTTTCCGCTTCTTGCCTTGCCGACAACGGTGCAGTTGCGTTTTGAACCGACTTCCGTCAGCTTCGGATATTTCTTTATTTCGATGCGCCATCCCTGGTCATCTGTCAGATGCCAATGGAAAGTATTCATATTGTGTAGCGCCAGTAAGTCGATATATTCTTTTATGAACTCCAGCGGGAAGAAATGTCGGCATACATCAAGATGCATACCGCGATATGTAAAGCGGGGTTCGTCTTTGATACTGCCTGCCGGTAGCAGAATATCAACTCCCTGAGCCTCGGCGGGGATTGATTTCCGTAATGTCTGGCAACCGTAGAACACGCCGTTCTCTGTCTGCCCGTTGATTTGAATACCTTCCGAAGTTGTTGTCAGCACATAACCTTCTTTATTGGCTATATCCGCATCTAAACCTAAATTGATTGCATGCTTTGCCGTTTCTCCGTCCTTTAAGCCTTTTACAGGAGGAGTATACCCTGTGGCTTGCCGGATATATCCGGATAAGAATTCAGCGTTGCGTTTCAGCAAGAGGTTGCCTTCTGGATAGGTAATGGAAACATTTTTGTTTAATAGAAATGGCTTTTCTTGTGTCAGAACAACCTCTTGGGGGAGAGGTATTACTTGGTAATCGGCCTTTTTTTCTGTTTGGCACGAAGAACATGCCAAAGCTACAACACCAGCAAGGAGTACGTGGTTAAGTTTCGTAAGCATAGATTTGATTGGTTTTTAATAAGTTTCTCGCAAATATACGAAAAAAAATTATGTACAGAGGAGCGCTGCATATTTCTTTATCATATTCCATAAAAAAAGGCTATCTCTCCCAGACAGCCAATCTTTTTGTTAACCTTAAATCTAATACTATGAAAAACACATTGCAAAGTTATTCTATTCCTGGTATTATCCAATATTTTTTCTGGAAATCTATTGTTTGGTAACACGGTTTATGAGACTGTTGCTTCTGTTAACATTTAATACAACGTGCGTCTTCCTTTAACAGGTTTGTCTGGTTGTGGCTTGCTTCGTGTTTTCCAGGCTGTCAGCCGCCTTTCTCCTTTTTTCTGTGTCTTCTGTTCTTTTACTGTGTCGTTGTTTTTTTGTATCCTTTCCTCTGCCGTCTTTCTTTCTGTCTTTCTTTGGCGTTGCATGTTTCTGTATTGTTTTCTTCCTGTGTCATTTCTCCCGTTAGCCTTTATCTTGTGTCCGACACCCGGGTGTCGTGCATACC
>ERZ779908.186-NODE-186-length-11037-cov-2.15343_pt1 | contig 11037 bp, 9 predicted proteins | sample MGYA00511548_ERZ779908 | MGnify/ENA primary metagenome ERZ779908 (study PRJEB29588, sample SAMEA2154992) | human gut metagenome | biome: human gut; feature: human-associated habitat; material: faeces | place: Denmark | collected 2008/2010 ...
CCGGCTGCATCCTGGACTATAATCCGGCTGCCGGGCAGAAGGTGAAGGAGGGACGTATTATTTATCTGACAATCAATGCCATCAATATACCTTTGCAAGTCGTTCCCGATGTGGCGGACAACAGTTCCCTGCGTCAGGCGGAAGCGCGTATCCTGGCTTCGGGCTTCAAGTTGAATGACATCCAATATGTGCCCGGCGAAAAGGATTGGGTGTACGGCGTGAAGTACCGTGAGCGTATGCTCGCTATCGGTGATAAAGTGCCTATGGGTGCAACGCTGACTTTAATGGTAGGCGATGGCAACAGGGAAGTGCTGGAAGGCGATTCTTTGTCTGCGGACGAAAGCATGGGGAACCCGGACGAAGCCGTTTCCGAAGGTTCTGCTGCCGACGAATCCTGGTTTTGATGTTAAAGGTGTGCGAGAGTGAAAGTGTCTTTAATCCGTAAAAAGGACAAACGATGATCGAAGAGTTACCGGACGACATAGAGAATGATGTACTGGACGATATAGAACCTGTAGGTGACGAGTCGCAGCTTTACGAGCACTTCCGCGTAGTAGTGGATAAGGGGCAGGAGATGGTGCGTGTGGACAAGTATCTGTTCGACCGCCTGACCAATGCCTCGCGCAACCGTATACAGAAAGCTGCCGATGCCGGATTTGTGATGGCGAACGGCAAACCGGTGAAGAGCAGTTACAAGGTGAAGCCTCTGGATGTGATAACGGTGATGATGGACCGTCCCCGCTATGAGAACGAGGTTATTCCCGAAGATATTCCCCTGGATATAGTGTATGAGGACAAGTACCTGATGGTAGTCAATAAACCGGCAGGGCTGGTGGTGCACCCCGGACACGGGAACTACCGCGGCACGCTTGTCAATGCCATTGCCTGGCACATGAAAGATATTCCCGATTATGATGCCAACGACCCTCATGTGGGGCTTGTGCACCGTATCGACAAAGATACATCCGGCCTGCTGGTAATTGCCAAGACACCGGATGCCAAGACCAATCTCGGTCTTCAGTTCTTCAACAAGACCACCAAACGCCGTTACCGCGCCCTTGTCTGGGGAAATGTGGAACAGGACGAAGGCACAATCGTCGGTAACGTAGGCCGTAATCCCAAAGACCGTATGCAGATGACCGTCCTTCCGGACGACCAGGGCAAGCATGCCGTTACCCACTACCGTGTGCTGGAGCGCCTGGGGTATGTGACACTCGTGGAGTGTGTGCTCGAAACGGGCCGTACCCATCAGATCCGTGTACATATGAAACACATCGGGCATATTCTCTTTAACGATGAACGCTACGGCGGTCATGAGATTCTGAAAGGAACTCATTTTGCCAAATACAAACAGTTTGTAAACAATTGCTTCGATATTTGTCCGCGGCAGGCGTTGCACGCCATGACGCTGGGGGTTGTGGATCCCGTTACCGGAGAAGAAATGTACTTTACCTCGGAGCTGCCGGACGACATGAACCGGCTGCTCGATAAGTGGAGAGGCTATATTAGTAATAGAGAATTAGAATGAAACGCACAATCGCTATTGTATGCGGAGGAGACACTTCCGAATTTGAGGTCTCCTTACGCAGTGCACAAGGAATCTACTCCTTCATCGACAAGGAGAGATACACATTATATATTGTGGAGATGCGCGGGACCGACTGGCACGTGCAGCTCCCCGACGGAACGAAAACTCCGGTAGACCGCAACGACTTCAGCTTCCGGCTGGACGGTGCGAAGGTAGTGTTCGACTTCGCCTATATCACTATCCACGGCACTCCGGGAGAAGACGGACGCCTGCAGGGGTATTTCGATATGCTTCACATCCCTTATTCCTGTTGTGGGGTACTTGCCGCTGCACTGACGTATGACAAGTTTGCCTGCAACCAGTATCTGAAGGCGTTCGGCGTGCGCATTGCCGATTCCTTGCTGCTTCGTCAGGGACAGTCGGTTTCCGATGAAGATGTAATCGGGAAGATAGGCTTGCCTTGTTTTATCAAACCCAGCTTGGGCGGTTCCAGTTTCGGTGTGACGAAGGTGAATGTGAAGGAACAGATACAACCCGCCATTGCAAAGGCTTTTGCTGAAGCCAAAGAAGTTTTGGTAGAGGCTTTTATGTACGGTATGGAGATTACCTGCGGCTGCTACAAAACCAAAGAGAAGTCGGTGGTATTTCCTATTACGGAGGTGGTGTCGCATAACGAGTATTTTGACTATAAAGCCAAATATAACGGTGAGTCGGACGAGATAACTCCGGCGCGCATCCCCGATGAACTGCGCGACCGCGTACAGAAACTCACTTCCGCCATTTACGACATTCTCGGCGCTTCTGGAATTATCCGCGTCGACTATATCATTACCGAAAGAGAAAAGATAAATCTGCTGGAAGTGAACACCACTCCGGGTATGACTGCCACCAGTTTTATCCCGCAACAGGTGCGCGCGGCGAACCTGGATATTAAAGATGTGATGACAGATATAATAGAAAACCAATTTTAGATATTAACTATTAGGTATCAACCGGCTATCAGATGCCCGCTTGTTAGTCTTGAAACCAAATACTTATTGTTTAAAATTTAAAATTGCATATCATGGAATTTGAAGAAATCCGCCCTTATCATGACGAAGAATTACCTCAGGTTTTTGAGGAATTGATTGCTGACCCGGCGTTCCAACAAGTGGCTTGCGCCGTTATGCCGGGTGTCCCTTTTGAAGCTATCGCGCAAAAGATGCGTGCAAGCAAGACCAAGCAGGAGTTTCAGGAAAATCTTTGCTACGGCATCTTGCATAAATTGGCCAAAGATACTACAGACGGACTGATATTGGAGAGCATGGCTGTGCTGAACAAACAGTCGGCCTATACCTATGTCTCCAATCATCGGGACATTATTCTCGACTCCGGTTTTTTGTCTGTTCTCCTGGTGGAGCAGGGATTGGACACCGTGGAAATCGCTATCGGTGACAATCTGCTGATTTATCCCTGGATCAAGAAACTGGTGCGTATCAACAAATGTTTCACCGTACAGCGCGCGCTGACCATGCGCCAGATGCTGGAATCGTCCATACGGATGTCCCGCTATATGCACTACACCATTGCGGAGAAAAAACAGTCTATCTGGATTGCCCAGCGCGAAGGGCGTGCAAAAGATTCCAATGACGTTACGCAGGACAGCGTTCTGAAGATGCTGGCAATGGGGGGCGACGGAGACATTATCACCAATCTTCAGGAATTGAATATCGTTCCGCTCTCCATTTCGTACGAATACGACCCTTGCGACTATCTGAAAGCGCAGGAGTTCCAACTGAAACGCGACATACCCGACTATAAGAAAACCACGGATGATGACCTGCTGAACATGCAGACCGGACTTTTGGGATATAAGGGCCGCGTCTGTTTCCGTATGGCATCCTGTATCAATGAGGATTTGGGTGAACTGGAGCGGACATTGCCGAAACCGGAGCTGTTCGTAGCCATATCTGCTTTGATTGACAAGCGTATCCATGCCAACTACCGTATTTTTGCCACCAATTACGTGGCTCACGATTTGCTGTATAAGGAAGAACGCTTCGTAGAGCATTATACCGCAGAGGATAAGAAGCGTTTTATAAGTTATATCGACGGACAGTTGGAACGTATCACCCTTCCCAATAAGGATGTGGACTTCCTGCGTGAGAAGCTGCTGCTGATGTATGCCAATCCGCTGACGAATTATCTGGCTGCAACCAAATGATGTTTTTGCCGTGCGCCGGAGTGGAATTGTAACAGTTTGCGTGGTAAGTAAGTATGAAAAAACATTGCTGTAGTCTGCTTGTCGTCCTGCTGTCGTGTCTGCTGGCATCGTGCGGAGACGATGATTACCGCTATCCTTCCGTGAAGCAGGATTTCCTGACTGCATTTTCCGGAACGGACGGGCGGCTGGAATCGGTGCTGACCGATGAAGGTGAGCGGCTTCAGATTGTTGAAGGCGCATCGGGGCTGCGTGTAAGTGCGGACACGGCCGTTCGCATCGCTGCCAATTACGAGACATTGGCAATCGGGGACGGCGATGTTGCGGGCGCAAAGCTGTATGCTTTGCTGCAAACGGTTTCTCCCGTGCCACTGGCTGCCGCGGAGTTTGAGGAGGGCGTAAAAACAGAACCTTCGGAGATACAGAGTATCTGGCGGGGGTATGATTATCTGAATATTATAGTAAAGGTAAAACAGCAGGGCAAGCATCTTTTCCATTTTGTGGAGGATGAGGCTGTTGTGGATGAAAACAGCGGACGTGTCAAGGTGCGGTTGACCTTGTATCACGAGGTAAGCAGCAGTGTGCAGGATTATGGCAAGCGTGCTTATCTGTCCGTCCCTTTAAAGCAATATATGACCGAGGGCGTGCGGGGGGTGGATGTCCGGTTTAGGATTTATACTTATTCCGGCTGTTTTAAGACTTATGTTTTGGACGAAGCAGGGCTTCGTGTAGAGGAAGGCTGATTTTATACATTATATATATAGATAAGAAAGTGTATCAAAGTGGGGCGGGATTTATATGCCGGTTCTTTGATACACTTTCTTGTCTATATTCAGATGCTGTTGTGATGAACGCTGTCGGCAATTGTCACTTCAATGCCCATTTCTTCCAGGCGTAAAGCGGTGGAAGGCGGGATGCGTGAGTCGGTAATGATGTGGTCTACATCTTCCATATCGGCAATCTTGCTGAAACCTCTCCGTCCGAACTTGGAGGAATCCGCAAGCACTATCGTTTTCTGGGCAGTCTGCATCATTACGCGGTTGAGGCTCGCTTCCATCATATTGGTAGTGGTGATGCCGAAGTCGAGGTCGATGCCGTCTACGCCGATAAACAGCTTGCTGCACGAAAAGTCTGCCAATATGTTTTCTGCATATTTCCCTACCACGGACAGACTGCTGTGCCGCAATATGCCGCCGAGTTGAATAATATAGATGTTCTTTTCGCTTGCCAGGATATTCGATACTTCCATGGAAGCGGTAATAACGGTCAGTTCATCTGCCGGAACGATGCTGCGGGCAAGTGCGTGCATGGTTGTTCCCGATGCTATCAATATGGAATCTTTGGGAGTGATGAGGCTGGCGGCTTTCATTCCAATCAGTCTCTTTTCTTCGACATACAGCTTTTCTTTCTCACTGACGTTCCGGTTGTCGATGTAAGGGTCTATCAAAATAGCCTTTCCGTGGTTTCGGTATAGTTTCTTTTCTCTTTCGAGGTCTGTTAAATCCTTACGTATCGTAACTGACGAAACATTGAGGTGTGTGGCTAAATCTGTTACCAAAATAGAATTATGCTGTATCAACAACTCCAGTATGATAGATTGTCTCTCTTCTTTTGTCATAATAGGCCTTAAATAGTATTCAATGCGCTAATATAGCTGAAAAAAACAGTATAAAGAAACTCAGAATGCTAAGAAATGATAAAATGTTTGTCCGATAATATTCCCTTTTGAAACGTAAGTATAATCTATGCTTACAGGTATGAAACTTCTTGCCTGAAGATTTTTTTTCTGTTATTCAGTGAAAAAACAGCGAAAAAGTTTCGTAGTTATAAAAATAGCTTTTATATTTGTTGCGAAATGAAACCTTGTTTGTTTTGATAAGAAAGCAGCGGTGCTGTTATACTAATCTTGAAAATCAAACTGCGTTAACTAATATTATAAGAGACATGATACTTAATAGCGAGATTAACGAATTTGACGTCATCATTGTTGGCGGAGGCGCAACCGGAGCAGGTACGGCAAGAGATTGCGCTTTGCGCGGAATGCGCGTTTTGCTTGTTGAACGCTTTGATTTTGCTGCCGGCGCCACCGGACGAAACCACGGTTTGCTTCACAGCGGTGCCCGTTATGCAGTGACCGATAGAGAATCGGCAGCCGAATGTATTAAAGAGAATATGATTCTCCGGAAGATAGCACGCCATTGCGTAGAGGAAAACGGAGGTTTGTTTATCTCTCTTCCGGAAGACGACCTTTCATATCAAAACTTATTTGTAGAATCGTGCCGGGCAGCGGGTATCGATGCACAGGTAATCGACCCTGCAGAGGCGAGGTTGATAGAACCTTCGGTGAATCCTGCGATAATAGGTGCAGTGAAAGTGCCCGACGGTTCGATAGACCCTTTCAGGCTGACGCTGGCAAATGTCATCGACGCCAAGGCTCACGGTGCGAAAGTGCTGGTGTATCACGAAGTGACCGCATTGATTCAAGAGCAGGGAAGAGTTGTAGGAGTCACGGTACTTAATCATAAAACAAAAACCGAACATAATTATTACGCACCTCTGACTATAAACGCGGGTGGCATTTGGGGACATGGCATTGCTGCAAAAGCAGGCATAAGGGTGGACATGTTCCCGGCAAAAGGCTCGTTATTGATTTTTGGGCATCGAATCAATAATGTAGTGCTTAACCGTTGTCGTAAACCGGCCAATGCAGATATTCTTGTTCCTGGAGATACAATCTGCTTGATTGGAACGACTTCCAGCCGCGTGGGATTTGATGAGGTGGATGATGTGCGGGTTACACCGGAAGAGGTGGATTTGCTGTTGTCGGAGGGCGAGAAGTTGGCTCCTGCTCTGGCTACAACCCGTATTTTGCGTGCATACGCCGGCGTTCGCCCGCTGGTGGCTGCCGATAATGACCCTTCCGGCCGTAACATCAGCCGCGGCATCGTGTTGTTGGATCACGAAGTGCGCGACGGTGTTCCGGGATTCGTAACTATCACGGGCGGAAAACTGATGACATACCGGCTGATGGCGGAGTGGGCCACAGACCTGGCTTGCAAGAAGCTTGGCATCGACAAGCCTTGCATTACAATGAACGAACCCCTTCCCGGTTCGCGCATGGAAGAGGACCGTTCGGGAGGTAAGCAGGTGGTGGCGGAACAGCCTAAACGTTCTTCGGTAGGCCGTCACGGTGAAATGGCTGCCAGGATTGCATCGGAAAGCAAGTACGATAACAGCCTGGTTTGCGAATGTGAGGATGTGACCGTAGGTGAAGTGAACTATGCCGTGAACGAACTTGATGTGCACAACCTGATAGACCTGCGCCGCCGCACACGTGTCGGCATGGGTACGTGTCAGGGGGAACTCTGTGCCTGTCGTGCGGCAGGATTGCTGGGCGAGGCGCATAATTGCTCCCAAAAGGCGAAAGAGGATTTGGCTTCGTTCCTGAACGAACGCTGGAAAGGATTGTATCCTGTGGCATGGGGCGAGGCGCTGCGCGAAAGCGAATATACCCAGTGGATATATGGTGGAGTTTGTGGAATGGAATAAAATGAATAAAGATGAAATTTGATACTTTAATAGTAGGTGGGGGGCTTGCCGGTCTGACGTGTGGCATCCGTTTGCAGAAGAATGGCGTGAAGTGTGCTATCATTTCCACCGGACAAAGTGCGTTGCATTTTTCTTCCGGTTCATTCGATTTGCTCAACGAACAGATCGGAAGAGACAAAGGTGGATAATCCGCTTGCGGCTGCCGGCAGGGTTGGCGCAAATCACCCCTACGCCAAGCTGGACGGTAAGTTTGCATATTATGTCCGTGAGGCGAAACAGTTGTTCCTTGATTGCGGTATTGAAGTGAACGGTGATGCGGAACGTAATCATTTGCGTATAACTCCGATGGGTACGTTGAAGCCGACGTGGCTGACGTTCTCCGACTTCACGCAACTTTCATCGCCCCATGATATAGCAGGCAAGAAAGTGCTGGTGGTCAATATAGCCGGATTTCTTGACTTCAATACGAAGTTTGTAGCCGACAGTTTTGAGAAGTGCGGTGCTGAATGCCGTATATCTTCTATCAATCTTCCCGAACTGGAAAGGTTGCGGATTAGCCCGACGGAAATGCGTTCCACCAATATTGCCAGGGTTCTGGAGAATGACAAAACGCTTGAGACTTTAATCAGGGAGTTGGCCGGAAAGGTATCCGGCTTTGACAGCGTTGCTTTGCCGGCTGTATTCGGACTGTCGTCTGCCGCACCGGTAAGAAAGCTGAAAGAAGCGTTGGACATTCCGGTATGGCTGATTCCGACAATGCCGCCCTCTGTGCCGGGCATCCGTGCACAGCAACAGCTACGCCGTTCTTTTGAAGCGCTGGGCGGAGTCTATATGCTGGGCGATACGGTAGTGAAAGCCGACTTCAAAGGCAATAGAGTGCAGGCGGTATATTCCATCAATCATGGAGATATCTCGTTTGTGGCGGAAAACTTCGTGCTTGCTTCCGGCAGCTATTTCAGCAATGGACTGGTGGCGCGGCCGGACAGTGTTATCGAACCGGTTTTTGGCAGTGATGTGGATTTTACGGCGGGCCGCGACAGTTGGTATGACAAATCGTTCTTCAACAAGCAGAATTATATGACGTTCGGTGTGGCCACCGACGACAAGTTGCGGATAAAGATTAAGGGTGAAGTGCAGCAGAACCTGTTTGCAGCAGGTTCGGTACTGAGCGGCTCTAATACGATACATGAAGGTTGCGGTGCCGGTGTTTCCATGCTTACGGCATTGTTTGTAGCGGATAACTTAATAAAAGGATGACGTCATGAATATGCAGCAGAATAATATAAGCGAAAACAATTTTGAGCAATGTATCAAGTGTACGGTCTGTACGGTATATTGTCCGGTTATTCCGGTGAATCCCGAGTATCCCGGTCCGAAGCAGGCCGGTCCGGATGAGGAGCGTCTTCGCTTGAAGAGAGGCGAATACTTTGATGAGGCGTTGAAATATTGTCTGAACTGTAAACGCTGTGAAGTGGCTTGCCCGTCGAATGTGAAGATTGGCGACATTATCCAGTTGGCGCGTATCAAATACAGCAAGAAGAAACCGGCATTGCGCGATATTATGCTGGCAAATACGGATTTTGTAGGAACCATGGCATCTGCCTTTGCTCCCATTGTGAATACCACATTGTCTTTGAAGCCGGTGAAAATGGTAATGGACGGAGTCCTGAAGATAGACCATCATCGTGTGTTCCCGAAGTATTCTTCCCAGACATTCGAGAGCTGGTTCAAAAAGAATGCGATGGCTTCGCAGGATAATTACAAGAAGCATGTAAGTTTTTTCCACGGCTGTTATATCAACTATAATTTCCCTCAGTTGGGCAAAGATATGGTAAGCGTGCTTAATGCAATAGGCTATGGAGTGCATTTGCTTGAAAAGGAGAAGTGCTGCGGAGTGGCTTTGATTTCCAACGGCTTGATCAATCAGGCACGTAAGCAAGCTGAGGCAAATCTCCGTTCAGTCCGTAAGTCGGTCTTTGAGGATAAGCGTCCGGTCATCGGAGCTTCATCGACTTGTATTTTCACGATGCGCGACGAATACCCGCATCTGCTTGGCATTGACAATGCGGACGTACGCGACAGCATAGAACTGGCTACCCGGTTCATATTCCGTCTGCTCGAAGAGGGAAACGTAAAACTGAAATTCCGTGATGACGTGAAGATGAAGATTGCCTATCATACTCCTTGCCACATGGAAAAGCTCGGTTGGGCGTACTATTCCATCGCTTTGTTGCGCAGTATTCCCAATATAAACCTTACCGTGCTCAATTCCCAATGTTGCGGAATTGCGGGTACATACGGCTTTAAAAAGGAGAATTACGAAACATCGCAGGGAATCGGCGCTTCGCTGTTCCGACAGATAGAAGAAGTGGCTGCCGACTTTGTCGCTACCGATTGCGAAACTTGCAAATGGCAGATTGAAATGTCCACTCCGGCAAAGGTGAAACATCCCATTTCGATACTGGCAGAAGCGCTCGACCTGGAAGCAACCCGTAAATTAAACAGTGATAAATAATATTATTCTTAAAATCGTAGTACTATGTGGAATTTTTTAGCACCACCTGCTCATAAGCAGGAATTACCGGCAGAGAAGATTGATTCGGCGTATAAGAGTTACCGTTGGCAAGTCTTCCTGGGTATATTTATCGGTTACGCAGGTTTTTATATCGTGCGTAAGAACTTCTCGATGGCCATTCCGGAACTTGCCCAGTTTGGTTTTGAAAAGGGAGAGCTGAGTATCGTTCTCTCTATGAATGCCGTAGCTTATGCTTTGTCCAAGTTCCTGATGGGAAGCGTGTCCGACCGCAGTAACGCACGTGTATTTCTTCCGTTAGGATTGGTTTTGGCTGCCGTGTCCATGATGTTTATGATTGTGCCGGTACAGTTCTTCGGTCCGGAACAGAAATCACTGGCCATTATCGTAATGGCTGTTTTAAACTTCCTGGTAGGTTGGTTCAACGGTATGGGATGGCCTCCTTGCGGACGTGTCATGACCCACTGGTTTTCGGTGACCGAACGCGGAACGATGATGTCCATCTGGAACTGTGCCCATAACGTGGGCGGTGCATTGGTTGGCCCGATGGCAGTTTACGGTGCGTTGTGGTTCGGTTCCTGGTTCTATGGTGCCGACGCATCCCGTTACTTCCTCATCGGTACGTATGTGTTCCCGGCAGCAGTGGCTATTCTTGTAGCGTTGGTGGCATATTGCCTGATTCGCGATACCCCTCAGTCTTGCGGGCTTCCCACTATTGAGAAATACCGTAACGACTATCCTAAAAACTATAGCGAGAAGCAGGAAGAAGTGCTTACCGCAAAGGAGATTTTCTTCAAGCACGTATTCAACAACAAGATGCTTTGGTACATTGCTATTGCCAATGCTTTTGTCTACATGGTACGTTACGGATGTCTCGACTGGGCTCCTACTTTCCTGAAAGAAGCTCAGGGATATGATATCAAGCAAGCCGGCTGGGCATACTTTGCCTATGAATTTGCTGCAATCCCCGGAACATTGGTTTGCGGCTGGTTGAGTGACAAAGTATTTAAAGGCGGACGCGCAATGACTACTATCATCTTTATGGCTATCGTTGCTTTGTTCATCTTCCTTTATTGGCAGTTCTCCGATAACTATATAGTCGTAACCTTGTCTCTGATTGCTATCGGTTTCTTTATCTACGGACCGGTAATGCTGATCGGTGTTCAGGCGCTCGACCTTGCTCCCAAGAATGCCGCAGGTACGGCTGCCGGACTTACCGGGTTCTTC
>ERZ779908.187-NODE-187-length-11005-cov-1.51763_pt1 | contig 11005 bp, 9 predicted proteins | sample MGYA00511548_ERZ779908 | MGnify/ENA primary metagenome ERZ779908 (study PRJEB29588, sample SAMEA2154992) | human gut metagenome | biome: human gut; feature: human-associated habitat; material: faeces | place: Denmark | collected 2008/2010 ...
AATGAAGGAACCTCCGTTGGCACAATAAAGAAATCCCGGATTCTCAACGAAGTTTATGCGCTGACGCAGAGTGTAATCCTGATGGGCTATGCAGTTATGAAGTGCCTCACGGATAGTGTAGTCATCATACTGTTTCATCGTGTCGGGGAACAACGTGCCGCCCGGCATCTCACGCAAGGTCAGATTATGTATCTTGGCAAGAATCTCATCTACTGTCAAGATAAACGGTACAGAGAAATGCTCGTAATCCACCACGTCCTGTTTCTCGTCACGGAGAGTCCATGTTACTTCCGCGACAGCCGGACGCAGTTTGCTGTCCGAGAACATTTTGCCAAGCAATATTATGGCTGCACGGGTAAGTTTACCATTGACCATCAATTCGCACTTGCTCAGAAATTCTTCCGTAGACCAGCGGTTGACCTCCTCAACCGGAATACGGCTATGCACCTTCTTGAACATCTTTCGAGCCTTAGCGATAGCCACCTCGTCAAGATCATCAATCGTGGCATCAGGCACAATTTCCGCAGACCAGTCCGGAGCCGGAGTCTGCCTTCGGATTTCATCCTGCTTGGACTGATTAAGCGGTTTGAGGCTTTCTCCGTCACGACCGTATGCAATCCCTTTCCACTTCATCACGATATTTCGTGGCGATGCCGGAATCTTGAACATCAGTATTCGCTTTCCATCTACCTCAATCGGGATAATCTCGCGGAAAGTCTGACCGTCGGTAGTATGCTGAGAGAAATCGTGCTTGAGATTGTTGAGAGCCCCTTCGCCGTTTTTATATGACGTGCCGACAATCTCATGCTTTTTCTCGTCATAACCAAAAATCAGCCACGCGAAATCGAGTCCGCGAAGATTCGCCTCATTGCTCAACGCCGAGAAATACTTGCCCAAGTCATCAAAGTCGAAGTTGTTCTCCGCCTTCTTGAACTCCACGACCTCGCTCTCAGACCGACTTATGCAACTATTGAAAATAATGACATATTTTTCTCTCTCCATAATATACTTATTTCTTGACTTGGGGTAAGGGTTCACACAGGATTATATTGACAATGCGATTTTGCATTACATCCATATCCGCAAAATTACGACAATTATCTTTCATAAATTTTTATGTAATTAACAGTCTTTCTTCTGATAATAATCTGACTTTAGTGAAACACAGTTTTTATGCTTAAAAATTAAGTCAAGTCTATTTCAGAGAAGTATAACCATGTTTATAATTGATGCTTAGAATAGAATGCCTCTAATGAACTTTCTGTATCTGGAATATTTATTATTGCGTTTTCTAAGTCATTCCAATGGAAGCGATTGGCACAGACTGCATTCAACTCTGTAATGTCGAATGAAATTCTTGATTCCATCATAGAAATCTCTTGAAGAAGCACTTTTAAGACTTTCTGAGTATTTGGTGATAGGGAAGTAATCGATGGATTGGGATTACCATGGTTCAATATATCCATTTTGTCTGTGGCAATAGCCATAGGCAGATATATACATTCGCGAGATAATTCATCCATCTGAGAAATTTCCGAAGATACTAACCTGTTTACTATGCCATAAATAATACGAGTTTTATTAGTGGAGATAAACTTATTATAATCTAATGACCGCAACGATGGCGTTATTTGATTGATGGTATAAGCCAACAGATTTAATAGGTTACTGGGGATAGGTTCTGGTTTATTTAAAAGTTTTGTGATGTTATTGTGAGCGATTTGTAATTGGCCATATAGATATGCCAATTGAGAAAACAGAAATTGCTCGAAGTTATTTCGATTTTGCCGAAAACGGAATATTTCTGTAGCCAATAAGACTAAGATACTTGCGAATGCCCCTGAGAAACATGTAAAAAGAAAGTTATTTGAGATATAATTTGAATTGATGGACCAAATACCAATCTCCATATTCACAGAGATTGCATAGGCAATCCCCATAAAAACAATACCAAGAATTGCTAAAAAAATTATAGTTTGCTTTATTTGTGTCATATTACGGTTCTGCTGCTATTAAGAATGAATCATCTGTAAAAGTAGAGTATGGACGCGGAACAGAATTCCGTTTGAAATTCTCTGCCTGTTCAAGTATTTCCTTGAATACTTCATCGTGGATTTTCGGAGGATAACCGGCTCCGGCGAGCAGGATAATGACATTCATTTTCAATTCAGCCTTAATGTCATCACGGTTATTCCAGTCCGCTACGATGGCTTGCTGTTCTACAAGCTCCTTTACTTGCTTGGCAAGATTTGTCAGTTTCTCATCCGGGAAATCGGCGATGAAGTCATATTTGATAGCCACTGCTTTAAGGATGTCAAAAAATGCCATCTCCTCAAAAGACAGTCCAATAGCATCGCCAGCTGTCCGAGAGTCTTTTACATCTTCCATCAAATCCATCATCTGCTGAACCACATCTTCGATAACGTCATTGGCAAGAGCAGCATCGTCGGAACGGTCGTTATAACGCTTGACAATATCTTCGAGGCGTTGGGTAAAGTCAACTCCTTTCTGTCTGTTGACCTTGCGGATTGAGTCAATCACTTTTTTGAGAAGCTGTTCCATGAGTTTCACCTTGGTGTTCTTCTCAGGAAGTTGGGCCAGTCGTTTCATATAGTCAGACGAAAGAAGGTCAATCTTGCATTCTTCCGCTACACCGATATTAGCTATTTCCTCTACGGTTTCGCTGATAAGGGCATCCTTTATCATTTCGGCGACATGTCGGTTCATCTTTGTAGTATCTGCCGCATCTCCTTTAGTCAGTTTGAAGATAATGGAGCGGATGGCAAAGAAGAAGTGAATATCATCGTCCTCTTGCTGCGAAATATTGTCACTGTTGCAGCAGATAGCGTAGGCCGACTTCATCTTCTTGCAGTGCTGCATGAACTTGGTTTCCGACTCTTTGGTCTTAAGCACATATTCAACTGCATTGTTCAGTACGTTAAGTTGCTCAATGCCACCGGTTATGAAATATCTGTGCCAGTCATAAGAATTGAATTGACGGCGTATGATGTCAAGCTCATCTTTCAGAACTTTCAGCGACTGTTCAATGGTATCGAGCGAGTTTCCGTCAACATTGCCTCCGGCGTAGTGCGCGAGGGCGGCGTTCATCTGACGCTTGATTCCAAGATAATCCACTACCAAACCTTTCTCTTTTCCGGGATATACACGATTTACACGCGAGATAGTCTGCACGAGCGTGTGCATCTGGAGCGGTTTGAAGCAATACATAGTGTCAAGGCTCGGCACATCGAAACCGGTTATCCACATATCTACCACAACGGCAATTTTGAAATTGCTCTTTACCGACTTAAATTGCTTGTCAAGCGTCTTGCGGTACTCATCTGTCCCGAGGTGCTGATATAGTCGAGGATCATCATCTTTATCTCGGGTCATTACCAGCGATATACGTGGCATCGGTTTGATTTCCTCACGTTCCTTGTCGGTGAGCGTTTCGCCCTCAATGCACTCTTTACCCTCTTCCCATTCGGGACGAAGCTTGACAATAGCTTGATATAGATTCCAGGCAATGGAACGGTTGCTGCATACAATCATCGCCTTACCCTCTACCGTAGAGCCTTCCTCAATGCGCTTCTGGTAATGCTCAACAAAATCAGCTGCGATGTTGGCAAGTAGTTCGGGATCATTGAGGATAACGTCTATGCGTGTCATCTGCTTTTTGCTTTCCTCAATGGCGTAATCGCTCGCGCCTTCATCCTTGCATTTAGCGTAGTATTTCTCAATCTCCTTCACTTTGTCGGAGTTGAGAAGGACTTTTGCGGCACGACCCTCATATACGATTTTTCGGGTAATCTCGTCAGCAACCGCCTCTGTCATGGTATAGCGGGTTACGATAGGTCCGAATACATCAATAGTGTTGTCAAGCGGAGTACCTGTGAAGCCTACATAAGTGGCATTCGGGAAAGAATCGCGGAGATATTTGGCAAAGCCATAATGACGTTTCACGCCTTTGTCGGTCACGGTTGCTTTCCCCATCATAAACGCAGCCAGATCATATTTTCTGTTGTTTTCTGCTCCAGCCCGGCTTGCGAGCGGTGAGCCTCATCGGAGATACAGATTATGTTTGTGCGGTTGCTCAGCAGACCGGTATTCTCCTCGAATTTTTGAATCGTGGTGAGAAATACACCGCCGGACGTGCGGTTTTCCAGTTGCGTTTTCAAATCCTCACGGCTCTCAACCTGCATCACAACTTCGTCGCCTATAAATTTTTTGGCATTGATAAAATGCTTTGCGAGTTGGTCATCAAGGTCAGTGCGGTCGGTTATTAGCACGATTGTTGGGCTGCTCAACTTGGTCGTGCGCATCAGTTGGCGGGTAAGATAAAGCATCGTATATGACTTACCGCAACCGGTAGCGCCAAAGTACGTGCCGCCCTTGCCGTCGCCGCTGGGATTCTGACGGCTATGCTTCAGGATGTTGTCAAACAGCAGTCTCGTCGCAAAATACTGCGGATAACGGCATACAATCTTATCCTCCGCCTTTGGGGTGTCGGGGAAGAATAGGAAGTTATGCACTACATCAAGGAGCCTGTCTTTGCGGAAAAGACCTTGCATCATGGTAAACATGGAGTTGAAGCCACCTTCAACTTCGGGGTCATCGTGTTCAACCTTTCTCCAGCCATAGAAGAACTCGAAGGGAGCGAACAGAGAACCGAAACGATTGTTGACACCATCGCTAATTACCACGAACGCGTTGTAGCGGAACAATTTCGGTATGTCGCGGCGATAACGCACGGTCAGTTGGGTGTAGGCGTTTTCGATTGTAGTATTCTCCTTAATGGCGTTCTTGAATTCCAGCACGACCAAAGGGATGCCGTTGACGAACACGATGCCATCCGGTATTCGTGTATGCTCCCCCTCGATGTTGAACTGATTGACAAATTTGAATGAATTGTTCTTTATTCCCTTCGGCTCAAAGTCAATTACATTGATATAAAGATTAGGCTTCGATGGGTCTTCACGTTTGATTGTAAAACCGTCCATAATGCGACGCATTGCCTCGACATTCTCTGCATAAACGCCTCCACCATCTGTCTTTTCGAGTTGTGCAATAGCGGTTGAAATCTCATCTTCTGTAATCCCAACATGGCGCAAGAATTCCCGCAAGTCATCATACAGCAGCACATCACGAACATCGCGGCTAATGCTGTCGCCATGCACATATTCGTACCTCTGCTCCTTAAACAGGTCTACAAATACCTTTTCTAATTGCACTTCATTGAATGTCGCCATATTATTACTGATATTTCTTTTTGTCGTAAAGACATAATAAGCGCCTATAATCACTATCTTTTCGTTGTGATTCGGGCAGATTTCTAAGATACTGTTCGACATCCTCTAAAGGTATTTGACCAGAACTTACTCCATACATGATTGCAGTGTGTTTATATGATTCTGCAATTGTATCATCATCAATAATCGATGCTATTGTCTTATGATGATGTATTTTTTTGCTCGCTTTTTCTCGAATAAAACGTGCTAAATTTTTAGTCTGAATCTGTTTAATCGCATCCAAATTGTCTATATAAGGACATATATTCCCAAATCCGTAAATAGGGAAATATTCCGAATCGCTAATCGTTTGCTTATTTATTAATGATATTAGAGATGAGTTAGCTTCTTCAATGATTTTGAAATAATCACGAATCATCTCTGGTTTTGTTAAGAACTGATAGCTTAAAGTCTTCTTGGATCCGATGGCTAAAATCCGATCGCTGTTTTTGAGGTCATCTATATTTTCTGTAATCATGACCTTAATAGTCCCGCCAGCATATATCTCTTTAACAACTGATTGTACCTTTCTCACATCCATTGCTGATATAGGCAGATTGATTGTTGCTAAGTTCCGATATAAAGTCTTGTAGTCATCAGTCCGTAATTTGTTAATTCGGATATTACTGCCCTTGACAATTATGTCATGATCTGTTATTTCATGGTTCAAAGAACCTTTTTCATATTCCACGAGCAAAAAGTTATGCCTAACTTTATCTGCTTCGGGAGTGTTGAGAGGTATATAAGAAAATATTGTTCGAAGGACTTTTTGAATATTCTCATCCCCTATTCCATATCCAATAAATATAATAGGATTATGGATAAACATTGAGAGCATTTGAGCTCTTATAAGCTCATATCGCTCATCAAATTGGATGTAATCTTCGGCTGTGATTATCATTTTAGATACGTCCGTAATACAGCCATGGATTTTATAAATTGACCCATAAGGATTGCTTAGGAGGATATTATTACCTATAAGCGGATTGAATCCGAATATATCTTCGAGTAAACAATCATAATTAGTGGTAATAATCGAACCAATATTTTTTCTCGCTTTCTTCAGTTCGTCCAATTCTCCATTTACATCTACTTTATAGGTTAAATCTCCTATGAGTTTTGATATATATATTTTGAAACGGCTCAAAGTAATCCCTTCTCTCATTTGTTCATAGAAGATGTCATTAATAGCCTTGAATTTACCATCTCGGTCTATTTCCAACGCTTGATTAAATTCTCGTTCTATAATAGAAGCAACTTGATCAAGAGGGCAATAGCCATTGGGCTGGGTGCATTTTGCTTTAATGTCAAGATAATGTTCATCGCTTCCCCAAAGATCTTCACATACCTTGCTAAGAAGACTATTCCACGTATATGTGTTCTCTAAGTATCTAAACGAAAAACCTGACCCAACAAATAGTATTGGGTGGTTTGTGTATTGTGATATGAATTCTTGAATGTTCATTTATCTCGCTTTTCGATTGATTCTTTTACTGATTGAGGAAGAGCATCGAAGATGCCATTAATTTCTTTGGGTTCGGTGATCAGTCTTTCTGTTATTATATTCAGTAATTTCATTAGCATTTCTGCTGTTGACTTGTCATCAACATCAAAAGCGATTTGTCCGGGATGAACAGCTTTATTACCTATTACCCGAACTGCATCTAACGCCTTTTGGACTGTGATTGATAACCCTTTCTTAACAAGATTTCCAATCATATTGTCTATTTTGCCAGATTCACCAAGTTCATTACACAGCCGTTCTATTGCAAGGCGCAACAACGCACATGCAGCTCGCGGTGATTTATTATAAATCAAAGCGGCTTCATTGTAGAGTATTTTTACTGAATCAGGCATGTCTGAGTTTGGCTCTGATGCAACTATATCGGGATAGATATAATCATCATCATTCCATATAATTTTCTTCCCACAGGTTTCGCAACGGGCAATAGTCAATACGTTACATGCTTGTACATATTCACGATTCCCATGAAAATCGTCAGAAAACTGATGTCTATCAAACTTCATCTGCGAAACTGTGTTACAATGTGGACAGGTAAATGAGCGGATGTTTTGTTGAGGTGCGATATATTTGTTTGCCATAAATTATATTTTGGAGAGTTTAGTCAGAAGAAGTGAAAGGGGCTGCTCAAAGACATGAATTTCTTTGTTAATGTTTTCAATGTCCTGATATAGTGGCATAACTTTAGAATTAAATATACCCATACTTGGCATATCAGGTATAATCATTTTTTCAGATTCAAGAAATGGAGCGGTTAATTGATTCTGAACAGAACCATCCCCTTCGATCTTAAGATTTGAGAAAAAGAAAAATTGATATAGCAGAGTGTCTACATTTTTAGGAATGACAGAAATCAATCGTACAATGGAGAAATATGGGTTCAATCGTAGAAAACATTTCCCAATAGTACCACGTGCAGATATGGTAAAACTGGGCTTCGAGATTGATGCTTTATTGGTGTATCCATATAAACCTTCATTTATTACTCCATTTGAAAATATCGGCACATTACATTTTAAAGTTGAGCTTTCAGAGAAAACTATCGGTTTATCTCCACCAACTTTTAATTCGCTTAAATCGGTAACATATCCCATGCGCCAACCGGAGGGGAGATTGTTGGGGTCGATGTTGTCGACGAACATTTTGCGATATATGGTTTTGGCGGTATCTTCAAGTGCGGCAATAAGCCGGCGATTATTCTCAATCCGCCGCTGCACTGTCTGATACTCAGCCACAATTTTCCCCTGCTCCTCATTACCCCACACATTTCATCCCATTCAAATACCTCGCGTGCAGACCCATGAGATTTGAAGCGAGCATATCGGTCAAACTCTGGTCGCCGAAACCACATCATCAGATATTCCGGGAGTAGTTTGCTGGTGTTTGAGACTTCAAAGACAATGTAGGCTTGCGAGATGATGCACAGTTTATCGCCTTCGTATAAAGCGACGGTAATTTTGTCCCCATTTCGAGAAGTAACAGGCACATACCCAAACTGACGCGGCTGTACAATCTTGTAGTTAGCCATATCAGTCCCTATAGTATTGGCAATAGAAGGAATAAACTGCTTGCTAATACTTAACCCTAGCATATTATCAACCGCCAAATCACGGTTACGGACATCAACCTGTCGTATATAATCGCCCAGTCTCTTATAGTTCGATTTCATAACCAAGGGATTTGAATACGTCAAGAACTGCGGCGCGAGATTCAGCTTCTTCGCGAAGGATACCGGATAACTCTGATTGCAGTTCACGCATACGAGTGTCGTAGTCAACCGTTTCATCGCGGTTAACAAATTCGATATATTTGCTGGGCACCAAGGAGAATCCTTTTTCCTTTACGCCTCCTTTGCCATTGACAGAAACCGACTTACAAAACTCTGGCACGTCTGCATAAGTATCGGCGTGACCCTCGCGTTGCCAGTTGTGATATGTATTGGCAACTTTACTAATATCGGCATCGGAGAAGCGCACATATTTCTTCTCAAAAGGTTCGCCCATTTGGCGCATGTCGATGAATAGAATCTCGCCTTCGCGGTCGCGATACTTTATTTCCTCTCCCTGACGATTTACAACACGAGCTTTCTTATTGGCATTGAGAATCCAAAGCGTTACGGAAATGTCGGTTGAATAAAAAAGGTTACGAGGCAAAATCACGATTGCCTCAACAAGTCCTTTCTCTATCATCTTGCGGCGGATTGCGCCCTCGGTCCCGTCGGCTGATAGTGCGCCGTTGGCAAGGATGAATCCGGCCACACCGTTACTGGAGAGCTTGCTTACCATGTTGAGAATCCAGCCATAGTTAGCGTTAGAGGTAGGCGGAGTGTCGTAGCCTTGCCAACGTGGGTCATCGGTGAGCTGATTTTCGGCTCGCCAATCCTTTTGGTTGAAAGGAGGGTTTGCCATAATGAAGTCGGCCTTCAATTCTTTGTGGCGGTCATCTGTAAAGGTGTTGGCAGCATAATCGCCGAGATTGGCAGCAATACCACGAATGGCAAGGTTCATCTTGGCAAGCTTATAGGTAGTCTTGGTGAACTCCTGACCATAAACCGAAACATTGCGCCGGTTGCCATGATGGTTTTGCACAAATTTCATCGACTGCACAAACATACCGCCAGAACCGCAGCACGGGTCATAAATAATGCCTTCGTAGGGTTCAATCATCTCAGCAATAAGGTTGACAATAGTCTTAGGAGTATAGAATTCGCCCTTACCTTTGCCTTCCTTTATTGCAAACTTAGAGAGGAAATACTCGTAAACACGTCCTATGATATCATTCTCCTTATCATTCTCAAGGATAGTGTCAAAACCGTCAATCTTGTCAATCAGTGAACCGAGTTTTTCTGCCTCAATACCGAGCGAGCTGTAATAGTTATTCGGCAACGCTCCGGTTAGCGATTTATTCTCCTTTTCAATGTAGGCGAGAGCCTTATCGACTTTGAGAGCAATGTCACTCTGCTTGGCATTCTTTTTCAAAAAGCTCCATCGGGATGTTTCGGGAAGATAGAATACATTTTTGGCAGTATAGAAAGCTACGTTGTCGACAAAAGCCTCCTGCCCGGCAGCGATAATTTCCTGACGGCGTTTCTCAAAATGGAAGGCTGCATATTTCAAAAAAATCAATGAGAGAACCACATGCTTGTACTCGCTCGGCTCAATCGAACCGCGCAAAGCGTCACACGCCTTCCACAACATCTCTTCCATCGGGAGAGCCTCTTTCTTATTTTGCGCTTTCTTAGCCATAATCAGATAGATTCTACGAATTCCTTATTCAGCAATTCATCTAATTCAACATCAAGTAGTTTTGCAATCTTAACCAATAAGGCAATATCGGGCTGTGATGAGTTGGTACACCACTTGGAAACAGTAGAAGGGTTAATGCCCAATTCTGTTGCCAGCCATTTATTCGTTTTTTGCTTTTCTGCCAAAACTACTTTTATTCGATTTATCCTTTCAATCATAACATAAATTCTTTGACTGCAAAATTAATGAAAATTTTTCAGTGCGCAATAGCAAAATGAAATTTCTGCTTATTCCAAGAGTATAAAACCGTCTCCTCACTGAGTGGCGAAGTCATTGTAAGATAATATATGTTGAGAAATCTAAAGTGGGGTAGCCTAAAATATAAAGATAAGGGCGATAAAAGGAGCAAATCGGCGCAGTTAAAAATATATAACGGATGACAATTATCTCAAATTCATTTGTTCCAGATTGCGGCCATCTTCTCTCAAAGTACACTATTAGTACACTACAATTCACAAATATTGCTGATAATCAGCATGGTTACGAATGTGTGAAGAAATTGTCCAGATTTCAAGATGTCAAGAAAGAGCGTAAGTAAACGCTTTTCATCATGTCTGCAACCCTCCGCTCATGTCCCGACCGGGCTTCTGCGGTGCGGTCTGCAACGGCAAAGATAATGAAATATTTCCATTAGACAATAGTGTAAGTAGAAAAATTGTAGCCCTAAATATCAAGTGAATACAATCTGAACGGACAAAATTGGATTAAAAGATAGCACGAAGTGGTATAATATTTAACGTTCACAACACAGTCTTTTTACTCCCATGTCTTTTAACCACCACATTGCCTCACACAATTACTAAGATTTCAAAAGCCATACAAAAAGGGATGGTCAAAAAAATATGTAACTTTGCATGAAGTTAGGAATGCCCACCTACCAAACATATAAA
>ERZ779908.190-NODE-190-length-10867-cov-1.95459_pt1 | contig 10867 bp, 6 predicted proteins | sample MGYA00511548_ERZ779908 | MGnify/ENA primary metagenome ERZ779908 (study PRJEB29588, sample SAMEA2154992) | human gut metagenome | biome: human gut; feature: human-associated habitat; material: faeces | place: Denmark | collected 2008/2010 ...
CTGGAAGTTCCAGCGGTAGCTCCAGAACTGGCTGACGGGGCTTTGAGGCCCGCCCTCGCAGAAGAGCAGGGTGGGGTACTTCTTGTTCGGGTCGAATTGGGGCGGGTAGATAACCCAGGTCAGCATTTGTTTGCCGTCGGTTGTCGTCATCCAGCGGGCCTCTACTTTACCCATCTCCAGTTGGTCATAGATTTGCTTGTTCTCGAATGTCAGTTGCTTGGCCTTGGCGAAAGCATTGCCGTTGCGTGTGTTGTTTACGGCATATATCTCATCTCCCATACTCATGGAGTGGCGCTTGGCAATGAGCTTGTCACCGCAAAGGGCGAGAGAGGCGTAGTCGTGCATGCCGTCGGTAAGCCGGTTCAGACTGTCATTGTCGGCAAGACCGATGTTGTAAATCTGCGTTTCACCGTGCCATACGCCGATGAAGTATATGCTTTGCGAGTCTTTGTTCCACAAGAAAGCATCTACGTTGGATTCGAAGGCGCGGCTTACGAAACGCTTCTCTCCGGTTGCAAGGTCCATGACGAACAGGCGGTTGAGGTCTGCCTCGTAGCCGTCGCGTTCCATGCTCTGCCAGGCTATGTACTTGCCGTCGGGTGAATATTGGGGATTGGTATCGTACCCTTTGTTCTCTTCGGTGATGTTTTCCGTTTTCCCGGTGGCAAGGTCATAGATGTAAATATCGGAATTGGTGGAGACAGCATAGGCCAGTCCCGTCTTTTTGCGGCAGGTATAGGCCACTTTGTCCGAAGCAGGGCTCCAGGCCAGTTGCTCGATACCGCCCCAGGGTTTCATCGGGCTTTCGTAGGGTTCGCCGTCCAGAATATCCTGTACGTTGCTGATGCCGTTGCCGTCGAAGTCTGCAACGAAGGGATGCGGAGCGGTTGTCACCCATTCGTCCCAATGCTTGTACATCAAGTCGGTAACGATGATACCGGTTGCCTTGGGCAGGTCGGGATGCTTGTCGGCGGTGCTCTGCACGGTTTTTACCTGCGCAATGAAAAGCAGCTTCTTCCCGTCGGGCGAGAAAGCGAATCCTTCGATGTCTCCCTCGTACCGGGTGAGCTGTTTGCGTTCCGTACCGTCCGGATTCATCTCCCACACCTGGCTGCTGCCGCTTTCGTTGCAGAGGAAAGCGATTTTCTTGCCGTCTTTAATCCAGACGGGTTGGCTTTCCTGCCAGCTGTCGCGGGTGATTTGTCTGTTGCTGCTGCCATCGGCATTCATGACAAACAACTCGTTGTTGCTCTTGTTTTCCGGTACGCTGTAATAGGCTACCGAGTAAGCAATCTGTTTCTCGTCGGGCGATACGGCTAATTGCCCAAAGCGCTTCGGGCGTCATGCGCTTACCTTCAATCTTTATATCCGATCTTTCGATAAGCGTTCCGTTCTGTCCTGCGTCTTTGGTTCCGCCGCAGGATGCCAACATCATTGCTGCCGACATAAATAATAGGTTTGATTGTTTCATATATGTTTGAAGATTTATTTCGGTAACGAAGATAGGAAATTAATTTAAATTTTCTTCAGACTCCATTTCCCTTTCTTCATGTAGAAATAGCAAAGCACCAGGATTCCTACGGAATAAACAATTTCCGATGTCCATGCAAATGCCACGTCCAGTTTCAGATAAGCTACGATGTATGTGATGTAGCAGGTATAAACCACCAGTGTTATCATCTCCAGGGCCAGGGCAGTACGCGTGTTTCCGGTTCCCGATACGGACTGGAAATAGACGTTGGCGGGTACGAGGAACAGATAGGCGGAGCAAAGTACCCAAAGCGAGGGAACGGCTGCCTCTTGCAGTTCCGGCATATCCGTGTACACGCTCAGTATCAGCTTGGGGCACAGCGCAAAGAACACGGCAAGCGGCAACACGAACGCATAGGCTATGCGGATATGCTGCCGTATCGTACCGGGCACGCAGTCGGTGTGTCCTGCTCCGATAAGGTTGCTGACAAGCGATCCGCAGGTTGAAGCGAATGCCATCATAACCATGAACATTATGCCCGATACGTTGCGGATGATGTTGGTAACGGCCAGCGAACGTTCTCCCAGATGCTCTACGTAAAGGAAGAGCAGGAACCACGTGGAGAGTGACAGGAAATTCTGTACCATCGTCCAGAAAGAGACGTTGAGCATGCGTTTGAGTATGTTCCAGCGGATACCCGGTATTTTGTCCAGTCCGTACTTGCGGATGTCGATACGGTGACGGGTGTAGAGGATGAAGAATATCAATGACACCAATTCCGCCAACGACGAGCCTATGGCGGCTCCGGCAATGCCGAGCTGCGGCACTCCGAATTTTCCGAATATCAGGATGTAGTTGAATACGACATTGCTCAATACCATGACGATTGAGTTCAGCGTCAGCGTTTTGGTCTGTGTCGTTCCCAGAAAGAACGCACGGAACATCACTGCCGTAAAGGAGAAAAAGAATCCGAAGACACGCCAGTTGAGGTAGCTCATTGCCGCATCGTAGATGTGCTGGGAAGAGACAAGCCGTTTCAATATCACCGGAGCGAAGCTGTAACAGAGGGCAAACATAACCGCTGCCATTCCCAACTGGAAATAGACTCCCTGGTAGAAGAGGTTGCCTATCTCTTTATATTGCTGTTCGCCGTTGCGCCGTGCTATCAGAATTTGCGCTCCGATACTGAAACCGAATGCCACCATGAACATTACTATGTAGAAGATACCTGCAATGGCGGATGCTCCTAATTCTATCTCGCCCACGCGTCCCAGGAAGGCAGTGTCTGTCATGCCGATCATCTGCTCCATGAGCAGGCTGATGAGAATAGGGTAGGCTATAAGCCAGATTTCTTTGTAGGTGTATTTAGTCTGCATATTCGATAAATAGGTTTTTGGGATACATTCGATAACTCTTTTTGGGGGAGACTGATATACTCGAAAAAAGGAAAAGGAAGCCGGGCAAAGTGCATTGTCCGGCTTCCTTCTGAAAAAATATCTTGAACGGAAGTTTATTTCCTGTTCTGCTTTTCTTTCATCATCTGCTCCTGTTGCTTCTGCATAGCTTCAAGGCGGGCAGCGAAGCCGGTCTTTTTCATTTTCTTCGGGTCTTTCCTGTTCGCTTCCAGTTGTGCCAGAAGCGCTTCCTCATTCGTCATTTTGCGCATGATGATGGTAGTTACCACACTGACAAGCGTCGAAATGAAGTAGTAGTAGTTCAGTCCCGAAGGATAGTCGTTCAATATAAACAGGAACATAACGGGCATCAGGTACGACATCCATTTCATGGCTGCCATTTGCGGGTTGGCGCCAGTGTCCTGCTGCTGCATCATAAATTTGGTGTTCAGGATATTCGTTACTGTCATCAGCAGGCAGAAAAGGCTGAGGTGACTGCCCAGGAACGGAATATGGAACGGGAAATTGATGAACGCATCGTACGTGGACAAGTCATCGGCCCACAAGAAACTTTGCTGGCGCAGCTCGATGGCACTCGGCACGAACATAAACAATGCCATTAGAATGGGGAACTGAATCAGCATCGGCAGACAGCCGCCCATCGGACTCACGCCGTATTGGCTGTAAAGCGCCATCACTTCCTGCTGTTTCTTCATGGCATCTTCCTGCTTGGGATACTTCTTGCCTATTTCGTCTATTTTCGGTTTCAGTACACGCATTTTGGCAGAGGAGATGTACGTTTTCCAAGTTGCGGGAAATACCACTGCTTTTACAATCAATGTCATCAGCAGCAGAACGATACCCATGCTCAATCCCCAGCTGGACAGCCAGTCGAAGATGTTGATGGTGAACCATTTGTTTATCCAGCGGATTAACGGCCAGCCCAGATATACCAGGCGGTTGAGCTCCCACTTGTTCTCGCGTCCTTTATCGAGCGCGGTCAGCGTTTTGTAGTGGTTGGGACCGAAGTAGAAGAACAGTTGCGTCGGAGTCTTGCCGGTCGGGTCGAAAGCAGTGCTCATTTCGGCAGAGTAATCCTTGATGTAGCCGCTTCCCTGTGTCTCCAGCTTTGAGTTCAGCTTCGTTTTCTCAAAGTTGGCATCGGCGAGGAATACGGAAGAGAAGAACTGGTTCTTGAAAGCAATCCAGTCCAGGCGTTCTGCCACTTCTTTCTCATCGTTCTTGCCGGCAGACAGGTAATCGGTTCCGTCTCCGGTAATTTTATAGGTCAACTCCGCCAGGCGGTTCTCATACGTATATCCCTTTTCTATCTGACGTGCACGCTGCGACCATTCGATGTCTACATAGTCGGTGTTTGCCAGCTTGTTTGCCATACCTACGGCGTCAATTGTAAAGTCTACCAGATAGGTGTCATTGTGCATGGCATACTTAAAGTCGATATAGCTGGCGCTGTCTGCCGCCAAACGCATGGTTACGGTGCTGTCCGTACGGTTCACCACCGAAAAATAGTAGTTTTCCGTCTGTATGGTTTCCTTCTTGTTGTAGAAAAGGAAGTTCATGGAAGCATCGTTGCCGCTGAATAGGGTAACAGGTGTCTTTTTGTCCTGTCCCATATACTCTTTCAACGTAGCTGACGAAATACGTCCGCCCTTGGTGGCAACTGTCAGCTCTGCCAGATTGTTTTGTATTGTAACCTGTGAGTCGGTTCCCTGAAGAGCGTTGAAGAAGAGAGCGGTAGAGTCTGCCGTCTGTTCCTCTTTGTCATTGGCCAAGGCAGCTTCCGCCTTTGCTTTCAGGTCAGCTTCGCGTTGTTGTACTTGGGCTATGGAGTCGTAATAGCGTTGCTGTGCAGCCAGTTGCTCCTTGCTCGGACGGCTCAGAAAGCTGAATCCGACTAACAGGATTGCTATCAAGACAAGGCCTGTGATGGTGTTTTTATCCATTTAATCAAATATGAATTTTCAATTATTAATTAGTGATGATTACTTTGTTTCGTTTTCAATCGCAGCCTTTACGAAAGCTACAAATAGCGGATGCGGGTGCAGTACGGTACTGCTGTATTCGGGGTGGAACTGGGTTCCGACAAACCATTTCAGGGCGGGTATCTCTACTATCTCCACCAGGTCCGATTCCGGATTGATGCCCGTACACTGCATGCCGGCCGCTTCATACTCTGCCTTATATGCGTTGTTGAACTCATAGCGGTGACGGTGGCGCTCCTGTATGTGTTCCGTGCCATAGGCCTCGTAGGCTTTGCTGCCTTCTTGCAATACGCATTCGTAAGCGCCCAGACGCATCGTGCCGCCCATATTGGTAATAGACTTCTGCTCTTCCATGATGTCGATAACGTTGTGCGGTGTCTTTTCATCCATTTCGCGCGAATTGGCATCAGTATATCCCAGTACGTTGCGGGCAAATTCAATGGCAATGCATTGCATACCCAGGCAGATACCGAATGTCGGAATGTCGTGCGTACGCGCATATTTGATGGCTACGAACTTTCCGGCAATGCCACGTTCGCCGAAGCCCGGTCCGATGAGAACGCCCGACATGCCTTTCAATGCTTCCGCTACGTTTTCGTCCGTCAGCTTCTCGCTGTTTACGAAATCTACGGATACCTTGCGGTCATTGTATGTTCCGGCTTGTGAAAGGGCTTCGCGGATGGATTTGTAGGCATCCTGCAAATCGTACTTGCCCACCAGTGCTATGTGTACCGGTTCGGTCGTTTCTGCCTTGTGACGGCGTTCGAGGAAAGCGCGCCACGGGCCCAGTCCCGGAGTATCGCCCACGGGAAGTCCCATTTTCTTCAGGATGGTTTCGTCCAGTCCCTGAGCCTGCATCAGAATAGGCACTTCGTAGATAGTAGGTGCATCGATGCTCTGTACAACGGCTTTTTCGTCTACATTGCAGAAAAGGGCCACTTTCTTGCGCAAGGTGTTGCTCAGCTCATGTTCCGTGCGGAGTACCAGCACATCGGGCTGGATACCGGCGCTTTGCAACTCTTTTACGGAGTGCTGGGTCGGTTTGGGTTTTCAATTCGCCGGCTGCTGCAAGATAGGGTACATAAGTAAGGTGTACGCACAAGGCGTCTTTACCCAGTTCCCATTTCAACTGGCGGATGCTTTCCAAGTACGGAAGAGACTCGATGTCGCCTACCGTACCACCGATTTCGGTAATTACGAAATCGAATTTATATTTGTTGCCCAACAGCTTTACATTACGCTTGATTTCATCCGTAATGTGAGGGATTACCTGAATGGTCTTTCCCAGATAATCGCCGCGGCGCTCTTTGTCGATAACGCTTTTGTAGATACGTCCGGTTGTAATATTGTTGGCCTTTGTGGTCTGGATACCCAGGAAGCGTTCGTAGTGCCCCAGGTCGAGATCGGCTTCATGGCCGTCTACCGTTACGTAGCATTCTCCGTGCTCATAAGGGTTCAGCGTACCCGGGTCGATATTGATATACGGGTCGAACTTCTGAATTGTTACTTTATAACCTCTTGCTTGCAATAATTTACCGATGGATGACGAAATAATACCTTTGCCCAATGAAGAGGCAACGCCACCGGTGACGAAAATATACTTTGTTTCTCCCACAGCTATACTGTTTTTAAATGTTTTCTCTAAAAATTAAAGCGCAAAATTATGAAAAAAAAGAGGAAGTACATAACAGTTTGGTGAAAACAATTATAAAAAGTGGAATATCTGTGCGTAATAAGGTTCTGATAAACTTTCACTTTCCACCTTTTGTAATCTGAACATTTTGATTTAATTTTGCGTTCAAATATAGATTTTAAGAAAAGTATGAGGAATAGACGTATTTTAATAGGATTGGTTGCCGCACTGCTTTCTTTTCCGGTGATAGCCCAGAATGCTGCAAAGAGTACAAGAAAGCGGGCTGCAACGGAGAATGCGGATACATTGTCGGGTATTTGGAGCCAGAACTGGATATTGAAGCTGAAACCCTGCGATAACGGGTATCGGTTGGATACAGTCTCTGTGCTGTATGAAAAATATTTCGGGGTGTTGGATTATTTGAACGATCCGGCTACTCCCGAACGGTATATTGCATACAATCCGGACTATTACCGTATGTTTGTTCCCACCACTTATTATTATGCTCCTATGGAACGCCTGTCGCAGGTTGGCTGGACTTTCCAGAAGCCGGATACGGTACCTGCGATGACGAAAGAGCTCTTGCCGTTCGATACATTGAGCTTCTTGTCGAAAGAGAATGCGAATAGGGTTGTGGACCGCGTGATGATGAATACGTACGTCAATCGTCCGGACTTGGTGGTAATGACCGAGAAAGAGATTAAAAAGAAAAAACTTTTCAAGGACAATATCGAAAAGGAAATCTCTTCCAAGCCTTCCGTGGTGAAACTCTTTGCCCAGGAGAACATGGCAAGAGTGAAAGAAGAGGCGGAAGTCGTGATACAAAAGCCCAACTGGTGGGTGACCGGTGGAAACGGTTCGTTGCAGATTACGCAAAACTATATTTCCGACAACTGGTATAAGGGCGGTGAAAGTACGAACTCCTTGCTTGCCAACCTGCAGTTGTTTGCCAACTATAACGATAGGGAGAAACTCCAGTGGGAGAATATGCTGGATGCCAAGTTCGGTTTCAACTCAGCTCCTTCCGATGAGTTCCACGATTACCTGGTAAGTACCGACCAGTTCCGCCTTTATAGCAAATTGGGTATTCAGGCTGCATCCAAGTGGTATTATACCATTACTACGGAATTTAAAACACAGTTTTGCCATAGTTACAAGGCGAATAGCGAAGAGCTGGTCTCAGCATTCTTTGCACCCGCAGATTGGTCGTCCAGTATCGGTATGGACTATAAGCTGAAAAAGGAAAAGTTTAACTTGTCTGTTTTTATCGCTCCGCTGACCTATATGTTGCGCTATGTGGGCAATAAAGAGGTGGACGAAGTGAAGTTCGGTCTGGACGAGGGTAAGTGCGTCAAGCATAATTTCGGTTCTCAAATACAGCCTACGCTTTCGTGGACTATCATACCTTCTATCGTTCTGGATTCACGGTTGGACTTCCAGACCAGTTACGAGTGGACACGTATTGAATGGGAAAACACCATTAATTTTGTGCTGAACCGTTATCTCTCCACCAAACTTTATGTGCATGCCCGTTTTGATGACAGTGCCAAACCGACCGAAGGCGACAGCTATTTTCAGGTGAAGGAATTGTTGAGCTTCGGTATCAATTACAAATGGTAACCATATCTGTTGCGAATGATTAAAGGGGGCGCTCCGCTGACAGCGGGGCGCTCTTTTTGGTTTTTCAGAAGAAAAAATAGCGAAAAACTGCGAAAAATAGGAAAAAGAGCGTTTACGTACACAGAAAAAGCAGTCTAATCCCTTGCAGTTCGCAAATAATGCGTAAATTTGCCGCGATTTGTAATGCACACTTTGCAAAATGGCGGATACTATAAGACATCAGGGTATTGTGGAAAACATAAACGGCACTCATCTTCAGGTGAGGATTGTTCAAACTTCAGCATGTGCTTCATGCAGTATCAAGGGACATTGCAGTTCTGCCGATACAAAAGAAAAGCTTATCGATGTTATAGATGAAAGTTCTTCTTATCAGCCCGGCGACCGTGTATGGGTTGTCGGAGAATTGTCTATGGGGGTAATGGCGGTTTTGCTTGCGTTTGTGTTTCCTTTTCTTGTTTTAATCTTTTCCCTTTTTGCTTTTATGGCTATGTGGCACGACGAACTGGTCTCTGCACTGTGTTCGTTAGGGCTCCTTATACCTTATTATTATATATTGTGGCTGAACAAGTCGCGATTGGGAAAGAAATTCTCTTTCTCGATTAAACCGATGAACTAACTAATACATAAAACAAATAATTAATAAACAACTAATTTATGAATGTAATTCTGATTGCAGTAATTTCATTGGGGGCCATAGCGCTGGTTGCGGCGGTTATTCTTTACGTGGCTTCCAAGAAATTTGCCGTGTATGAAGATCCGCGAATTGCACAAGTGGCAGCCGTGCTGCCTCAAGCAAACTGCGGTGGATGTGGTTACCCGGGTTGTAGCGGATTTGCCGATGCTTGCGTCAAGGCAGGTTCGTTGGAAGGTAAACTTTGTCCGGTGGGCGGACAGCCTGTCATGACGAAAGTTGCCGAAATCCTGGGATTGGATGCTGCTGCTGCCGAACCGATGGTTGCAGTGGTAAGATGTAACGGAACGTGTGCCAACCGCCCTCGTGTCAATCAATACGACGGTGCGAAGAGCTGTGCTATCGCAGCTTCTCTTTACGGTGGCGAAACGGGATGCAGCTTTGGCTGTTTGGGATGTGGCGACTGTGTGTCTGCCTGCCAGTTCGGTGCTATCCGCATGAATCCCGAAACCGGGCTTCCCGAGGTGGACGAAAGCAAGTGTACTGCTTGCGGCGCATGTGCCAAGGCTTGTCCGAGAAATATTATCGAAATCCGTCCGCAAGGCAAGAAATCCCGCCGCGTTTATGTGCAGTGCGTCAACAAGGATAAGGGTGCTGTAGCCCGTAAGGCCTGTACCGTAGCCTGTATCGGCTGTGGCAAGTGTGTAAAGGTATGTCCGTTCGAGGCAATTACGCTGGAGAACAATCTGGCATACATCGATCCGAACAAATGTAAGTCTTGCCGTAAATGCGAAGAAGTTTGTCCGCAAGGTACGATAATCGCCCTCAATTTCCCGCCGCGTAAACCGAAAGCAGAAGGAGAGGCCGTTGCTTCCAAGGTTGTAGAGCCGGTGAAGAAAGTTGCGGAAGCTGCGAAGAAGCCGGTGGAAACTCCTGCAAAGCCCGCAGAAGCTCCTAAAAAAGCAGCGGAAACTTCCCAAGCTTCTGAAACTGCTGCTGCTCCGGAAACTCCGAAAACTGAAGCATAATATTAAAAGAAATTAAACGACTAAAAATACAGAATTGTATGTTGAAGACATTTTCAATCGGTGGAGTTCATCCACACGAAAATAAACTTTCAGCACATCAGCCTATCGTACAGGCAGAGATTCCGGCAAAAGCCGTTATCTTGTTGAGCCAGCATATCGGTGCTCCTGCAAAGCCTATCGTTGCTAAAGGTGATGTTGTGAAAGTAGGTACAAAGATTGCCGAACCCGGCGGCTTCGTATCAGCGGCTATCCATTCGTCTGTCAGCGGAAAGGTCGCAAAAATCGACACTATCGTCGATGCCAGCGGATACGCCAAACCGGCTGTATTCATTGATGTAGAGGGGGATGAGTGGGAAGAGACCATAGACCGTACCGATACATTGGTAAAAGAGTGCAATCTCACAGCCGAGGAAATCGTGAAGAAGATTGCGGATGCCGGTATCGTAGGTTTGGGAGGCGCTTGTTTTCCTACACAGGTGAAGTTGTGCCCGCCGCCTGCATTCAAGGCGGAATGTGTCATAATCAATGCCGTGGAGTGCGAGCCGTATCTTACTGCCGACCACCAGTTGATGCTGGAGCATGCCGAAGAAATCATGGTAGGTGTTTCTATCCTGATGAAAGCCGTTAAGGTAAACAAGGCATTCATCGGCATTGAGAATAATAAGCCCGATGCTATCCAGCTGATGACGAAAGTAGCTGCCGGCTATGCCGGTATCGAGGTTGTGCCCTTGAAAGTGCAGTACCCGCAAGGCGGTGAAAAGCAGTTGATAGACGCTGTTATCAGTCGCCAGGTTGCTGCCGGTGCATTGCCTATCTCCACGGGTGCCGTTGTACAGAATGTAGGTACTGCATTTGCCGTATATCAGGCTGTTCAGAAGAATAAACCGCTGTTTGAGCGTGTCATTACCGTTACCGGCAAGTCTTTGTCCAAGCCTTCCAACTTCCTGGCACGTATCGGTACGCCGATGAAGCAGTTGATTGACGCTTGCGGCGGTCTGCCCGAAGATACGGGCAAGATTATCGGCGGTGGCCCGATGATGGGTAAAGCTCTGGTAAATACGGATGTACCGACTGCTAAAGGCAGCTC
>ERZ779908.194-NODE-194-length-10822-cov-1.77542_pt1 | contig 10822 bp, 10 predicted proteins | sample MGYA00511548_ERZ779908 | MGnify/ENA primary metagenome ERZ779908 (study PRJEB29588, sample SAMEA2154992) | human gut metagenome | biome: human gut; feature: human-associated habitat; material: faeces | place: Denmark | collected 2008/2010 ...
ACTTTTCTATTTAATTTCAAACTACCAAATCTTGTTGCAAATGCTATTAATTTATTATGAAATCCAACTACATATACTGCTTTGTTTTTCATCATTGCTTTATAGCTCTTTTCGGCTACCTCTTTAGCTGTATCTACTTTCATCTTTTTAAACATATATGATTTTTTCATTGATGCTCTTTCTTCAAATTTTGTTTTGGTTGGTCCTGGGCAAATTGCAGTTACAATTACTCCTTGGTCTTTTAGCTCTTCATGTAATCCTTCTGAAAAAGAACGTACAAATGCTTTTGAGGCATAATACATTGTCATAAATGGTCCTGGTTCAAATGAAGCAATTGATGCAATATTCATAATTCTTCCACTTTTTCTTTTTGCCATATCTTTTCCAAACATATATGATAATTGCATAACAGCCATCATATTTACCATTGCTAGATTTTTTTGTTTTTGCCATTCAACATCTATATAATTCCCATAAGTTGCAAATCCCGCATTATTTATTAATATATCTATTTCTATATTACTTGCTTTAACTTCATTATATATTTCTGAATAGCTTTCTTCTATGCTTAAATCTTTTACTATATATTTTACAGATATATTATACTTACTCTCTAAAGTTTGCTTTTGTTCTTTTAGTTTTTCTTCATTCATTGCTACAGTTACCAAATTATATCCTTTTTTAGCAAATAATTCTGCAAACTCTTTTCCAATGCCACTTGTAGTTCCGGTAATTAATGTATACATATTTATACCTCTCCTTCTCGTCTATTTTATATCATAAAAGCAGATAATTTTCAATTACCTGCTTTTAGTTTACCTTTCTTCACTTTTATTATGCTCTATACCTGCTGTTTTTTCTCTTAAATTTGCTACTATTTCATTTTTCTTTTCTTGCCATTGCTTTGAATTTATTTGTTCAAATCTTATTAATGCGGTTCCAACGTTTTTATCATGTCCAAAAATGTGTGTAGCAAGCTGAGCTTCTGGAGTTTCTTGTACAAACTTTTCATCACTAAGTTGTTTCTTACTATATGAATGAGTTGTAAAGTCTAATTCTTCTAAAAATTTCATTTCTCTTTTTATTACTGCTGGAGATATCATATATATACTATCTTTATCTTTGAATCTATAAAAACCTCCGTCTCTCATTTCTTTTATTTTATCAATTGCATCTAATAACTGCAAGTTAACTAGAGCTATTGTTTTTGATATTCCATTTTTTGCCATTAGTTCATGCAAGTCTGTTGGTAAGTGTAAGTGAATACAATTCCCTGATATTCCATAAGTAAACATATCATTAATAGGATGTTTTTCCTCATTTTTACTTTGAGAAATTTCTTCTATTTTCTTTGACAAGTTCTCTCTTATATTCTCTTCACTATTCTCCAATTTTTCTGTAATTTGTTCAATTTCAGTATCACTTTTCATATCTAATTGACCAAGCAAATGATTTACTGCTATTTCGTTTTCTGGCGTTCTCATTGATATTAAAATATTTTTTACTTCTTTTTTATTCATTATAATATCACTTCCCTTTTACTAATTATAACATAAATAGTAGAATTTAGTAAATAATTCATGTTCTATTTATTATCACTAATCATTTTTCTTTTAAACACTATTATCGATATTGCTAAAATAACTATGGTGTATGTTAAAAATACTATTATATTTCTTAAGCTTATTATTTGAATGTTATTGTTCATTATTCCTTTTATAATTGTTACACAACTTTCAAATGGAAGTATGTTGCATATTTTTGCAAATACATCTCCTAGCATTTCTTTTGGAAAATACATTTCTCCTGTGAAGCATACTAATTGTACTACAATACTTGATACTCCTGATGATGCTTTTTCTGTAAATGTACTTCCTATCAATATTCCTATTGCTATAAATAGTATTGCAACAACAATAGATACTAAAATTGCCCATATAATGTTTATACTAAAGCTTAATCCTAAGATTATGGCTAATATAAAGAATAATACATTTTGAATAATTATTATGGGAATTATTGAGATTATATAACCTAATATATATTCTACTGGTTTCATTGGGCTTGTGCCAAGTCTAATTAGTAATGATGTGCTTCTATCTTTTGCAACAAGCATAGCTGTAAAAAGTGTTAGAAAAGAGAATCCAAAAATTATTATTCCTGGTGTAAAGTTTTCTAATTTATAGTTTTCACTTGGTATATTAAATTGTTGAAATATAAAAAGTAAAAATAATGGCAATAAAATTGCAAATATTATACTTAATGGATCTCTTATTATTTCTTTAAAATTTCTTTTGGCAAAGTTTATTATTCTCATAATTCTCCTCCTGTTGCTATTTTTACAAAAGCATCTTCAAAATCTTTTGCATTTGATTTTTCTATTAACTCTTTTGGAGTTCCTACATCTATTAAACTTCCTTTTGCCATTATTCCAACTCTATCAGATAAACTTTCTGCTTCTTCCATATAATGTGTAGTTAGTATAATTGTTATTTTTCCTTTTTGACTTTCTATAATACTCCATAATTCTCTTCTTGCAATAACATCTAAGCCTAATGTAGGTTCGTCAAGAAATAATATTTGTGGGTTATTTATTAAAGCCATTGCAATAGATACTTTTCTTTGCCATCCTCCAGATAAAGTTTTTGCTTTTTGATTTAGTACTTCTTCTAATTTGAATGTTTTTACCAATTCATAAATTTTCTCTTTTGGATTTTTTATTTGATATACTCCTGCCATAAATTCCAAATTTTCTTTTACAGATAAGTTCATTGCAATTGCAGTTTCTTGTGGTGATACATTTAAAATTTCTTTTATCTTTTGTTTGTATTTATTTATATCTAATCCATTTATTTTTATGTTTCCACTGGTAGGTAAAATCAAAGTAGATAACATTTTTATTGTAGTGGTCTTTCCAGCTCCATTTGTACCTAACAAAGAAAAAAGCTCTCCTTGTTTTATTTTTAAACTAACATTGTTAACTGCTGTTTTTTCTTTGAATTTTTTAGTTAGATTCTCAATTTCAATTGAGTACATTTTTACTCATCTCCTTTTTGAAATATTTTATTTGATAAATCTTCAATAATATCAGACTTTACTAAAGCTATTCCTTGTTTTTTATCACATAAAACAACTATTGAATCTCCTGGATTTATATTAAACATTTCTCTTGCTTCCTTTGGTATTACAATTTGTCCCTTTTCACCAACTTTGCAAATACCAACATATTTATCTTTTTTCATAATTTTCTCCTTTCAGTCCAGTTATACTTTTCATACTTATTATACTTTACTAACATAAAAAAAGCAACATCTTTTTAAAATGTTGCTTAAATATTTTTTTTAGCATTTGAGATGCGCTAAAGTACGTGTTAAGCACATTAGTGCTAACATCGTATTTATTCATTTTTTCTGGTTCATTGGACCAGTGATCAGTGCTACTTTACATAAAGTAGGGGACGTAAACCATTAATGATGATGCTACCAGTCGTGAAATCGTGGCCGCGGTTAGACGCGTAAAAGACGGCTTCGCCACTACCTGTGAAGAAATACCCTCCACGACAAACACAAGGGTAGATGTAGCTAGTGCGAGAGAGGGTAGAGTATTCTGTTGTCCATTCATATGCATTTCCTGACATGTCCCATATGTTACAATATTTATCATTACTTAAGCCTGTATTTTTTTGTCCATCTGTCGGTCCTTTATTTTCGCTTGCATAACTACTTGCGTCTGTTTCTGTTGAATATGTTTGTATAAATATTATTGCTGTATCCCATGCGTAACTATTTACTAAATCACTTGCATATACTAATTCATTATTTTCTTTTACCTCTCCATACATTTCTCTTGCTGCTTTTGCTGCATTTGGTTGTGTTATATTAGTTAATAGTGTTTGATTATATTTTGAAGTTATTTTTGATGCTGTTCCACTTGCTTCAAAACGAGCTATATAATAGCCTCCATTTGCTAAACTTGTTTCTATAAATGTTTTTAAATCTCTTGCTGTTGTGTTTTCTGATGAACTACTTGAAATTCTTGATGTGCTTAATTCTTTATAATAAGTATTTATTGTAACTTCTTGTGTACAATTTTCTACTGATGCAACTTGTACTGGCGTGTTTGATTTTAGTGCTCCCGTCTTACTGTCAAACTCATATCTTCCAAGTGTTATTGTACTTGTTGTTCCTCTAGAATCTCCTGATTTATTATTTATTGTTCCTACTGGTACCCATACAAATTGATTTCCATCTGTTCCATTTTCTATTACTATTCCATCTTGTACTGCTGGAATATTATCTCCACTATATGTATATGTTGCTGAGCCTGCTACCGTTCCATGTGCTACTACTTTAAATCCTTTTGGTATTGTTATTTTATTTCCATATGCATCTTCTGCTTTTGTATTTTTATCTACTACTGTTCCTACTAATGTTGAGATTTTGGGTAATGTAGTTTGATTATCGTCACTACCTGTTGTTCCATTTACTTGATTATCTAGCCAATTAGTTAATTCACCTATTTGTTTTTGATCATTTTCTGTTGCTTTATCCATTTTGCTTTGTGCTTCTTTTGCCTTTTCTATTATTCCACTATTTCCAAATAGTGCATTTACGCTTACTCCTGCTAAGATTAAAAGTACTACAATAGTTACTACTAATGCTATTAATGTAATACCTTTTTCTTGTTTAATTTTTGTTTTCATAATTTTCTTATCTCCTCCTTTTGATTTTACTTGTTTAAACTCTTTTAAATTCATTCTTCGTTTTCACTACCTTTCAATTTTTAGCTCTTATATATTTTTAATGTTAAAATCTGTTTTACTTAAAAATCATCTTCTATGATAATTTTATTAGGATACAAAAATAGACAGACTTCAAGCATTATTATGCTCATAGTCTGCCTTTGATATGCTTAATAAAGCTAATTTCTTAGCTTGGTTATTATTTATTAATGTGTAGCTCTCTCTCTCTCTCTCTCTCTACTCCTGCATAGGTTTTAGCTTTTTTCATGTTTTGTGCCTCTTTTCTATTTTTCTTTGGATTTGCTCTGTAATTATAATACTATAATAGTTTTGAATTTTCAATACTTTTTTAATTTTTTGTATAAAAACTATTGCACTTTGGTATAATGTGTACTATAATAATTTCAGTTTTAAAAATATTCTCCATTAGCTCAGTTGGTAGAGCGCTCGGCTGTTAACCGATAGGTCGTTGGTTCGAGTCCAACATGGAGAGCCAATAAAAACGAGTAGTCTTTAGACTACTCATTTTTATTTGTTTTTGGATTTAATCAATTATTTATTGTTAACAGCTGAGCGCGGAGAGCGCGAGGCTTTAACTGCGACGAAATCGAGCGCGTCCAGTGGACGATGAAGCGAGATTGAGGAAATGCAGAAACTATCGTTTCAGCGATTGCGTTTAGTCAAACGCTGAAATGATAAGTTTCAAATCGTATGGTCGTTGGTCACTTAAATTTGAAAATACACCAACGACCCATCGGTGTTATAGCGAAGCTATTAACTGATGAATAAACGAGCGCTGCCTGTGACAGCTGAAGAAAACTTATGTGAATAATTTATTACTAAATTAAGAAATATAAGTAAAATGTGAATGAATAATATTGATTAAGTATAAAAAATAATATATTATATAAATAATACATAAAATTAAAATCATATAAAGAAAGGAGAAAAATATGGAAGAGAATACAGATTCAAAACTAATTTCACAGACATTCTTTTGGATGTTTTTAGGATTGCTAGGAACAGCTATAGTATCATGGTACACATATTCGTCAGGACTTTTAGTTAAAATAATTATCAATGACATGTGGAGAGTATTATTAATAGCAGAGGTGCTAGTAGTAATTTTATTTTCATTATTATTTAGAAAATTATCTCCAACATTTGTTGGGATATTGTACTTTGCATATGCAACTCTAAATGGTGTTACACTATCTTCAATATTTTATTGTTTTGAATTAAATTCTATTATATATCTATTTTTAGCATCTGCACTATTATTTGGTGGTCTTGCGCTTTATGGATATAAAACTGAACGTGATATAAGTTCTTGGCATAACATATTGTTTGCAGTACTTATAGTTGGAATTATTTTGAGTATTATAAATATATTTATTGGAAATAGTATGTTAGACATTATATTAGACTGGGTTATATTATTAGTTTTCTTTGGAATAACTGTGTATGACATGAACAAAATAAAAAGTTTACAATATGAAGAAGGCATTAACCAAGAAAAATTATATATATATGGAGCTATGCAATTATATTTAGATTTTATAAATATTTTCTTAAGGATTCTTAGCATATTTGGAAAAAGAAATGACTAGTTGTATCAAAACAATGCTTGTATTCATATTATATATTAAACACTACCTAGTGTTGAATGGAGTTGAAAAATATGGAATCAGAATACGGTTATTGTTGCGAAAAAAAATCAAAATGTAAGAGATGCAATTGCTTAGAAGTTATAGCTGCAATAGTTGGTGCATTATTTGCTTTAGTTATAGGTGCTATAATTGGAGCAGAGTTAGCATCAACAATACTTGGAGCATTAGCTGCAGTAATAGTTTTAGCAATAGTACTTGGATTACTTTTAATTATAACAGTAATTTTGATTATTTGTAAAAATCTCTGCAAACACAAAATGAATATATGCTAAAGAGTGTAAAAAAATATTTTCATATAATTGTAATCTACAAATGTAGAAAGTAATTTTTACAAAACGAGATTTTACTTAGAGAATATCTATTTTAGATATTCTCTAGTTTTTTCTAAATATTATAATATGTTAAATTTATATTTAATAAAAAAGATTGAAAAAATAAGAAAAGAGTGTTATTCTTCATATTGAATATTACATATAAAGTTATAAAAAATATTTTTTATGTAATAATAAATATGAATGGAGGTTTTTTTATGGATTTAAAAAAATTATTTGGTTATGAAGGAAAGACTGTAGTAATTACAGGATCAGCATCAGGAATGAGTAAATCAGCAACAGAATTATTGTTGGAATTAGGTGCAAAGGTATATGCAATTGATATAAACCCTATTGACTTGCCTGTTGAAAAAGCATTTAAGGCTGATTTAAGCAAAAAAGAAGAAATTGATGAGGTTATTAGTAAATTACCTGAAAAAATTGATGCTCTATTTTTATGCCATGGAATAGCGCAATTTCCAGGTAAAGAATTGTTAGTTCAAAAAGTAAATTTCTATAGTCAAAAATATATGACTGAAAAATTATTAGATAGAATAAATGAACATGGATCTATTACTTACATTTCTTCTGTAGGAGGATTTGGATGGCAACAAGTATATAATAAAGCAGTTGAATTAATTAATTTGCCAACATGGGAAGATGCAATGGAATGGTATGATAAAAATCCTGAATTAATTAAGAGCGCTTATGTTTTTGCAAAACAATGCTTAGAGTCTTATGTAACATATAAATGTATGTCACCAGAATTTATAAATAAAAGAATTCGTATAAATGCAATAAATCCAGGAGACACTACAACTGGTTTAACAGAAGATTTTAATAAATCTTCAAGCCCAACAGGAAATGCTAAAGAAGGAGAAGAAATAATATCTAATATTTTCTTAAAAAGTTGGAACGGATATCCAGCAGAGCCAAAAGATATGGGATACCCAATGGTAGTAGTAGGTAGTGATATTTGTTCATATATGTCAGGACAATTAATTTATATTGATTTTGGTCTTACATCAACTTGGACAAGCGGAGCATTATTACAAGCAAATGAAAAATCAATTGAAGAAATATCTAGAGAATCAAATGAATAGTAAAGTTATAATATAACGAAAAGATTAGCTTTTATGCTAATCTTTTTTTTTGAATATTGTTCAAAAAATGTTGATTGATTTTATATAAAGTAATATAATTATTTTTGAACGATATTCAAGTTTGAATTATATAAACAATTTAAAAGTGATGGAGGTTAAAAATGATAGAAATTAAAAATGTAACCAAAATCTATAATGGAGAGAAAAATGCTGTAGATAATATTTCTTTTACAGTAAATAACGGAGAAATATTTGCTTTTATAGGTCATAATGGAGCTGGAAAAACAACAACTATAAAATCAATAGTGGGTATTTTAGATTTTGAAGAAGGAGATATTTTGATCAACGGAAAATCAATAAAAAAATCTCCAATTGAATGTAAAAAGCAAATGGCTTATGTTCCGGATAATCCTGATTTATATGAGAATATGAAGGCAATTGATTTTATAAATTTTATATGTGATATGTATGAAGTTTCAAAAGAAGTAAGAGAAGAGAATATAAATAAATATGCAAAAATGTTTGAAATGCAAGAAAAATTAGATGATTATATTTCATCATTTTCACATGGAATGAAACAAAAAATAGCACTAATTGCAGCATTTGTACATAATCCTGATGTTTTAATAATGGATGAACCTTTTGTAGGGTTAGATCCAAAAGCAGTGTTTGATATAAAAGAAGTAATGAAAGATATGTGCAAACAAGGCAAGACCATATTTTTCTCAACTCATATATTAGAAGTTGCAGAAAAGCTTTGCGACAGAGTTGCAATTATAAAACAAGGAAAAATTGTTAAAATAGGAAACATGAAAGAAATAAAAGGTGATGAATCATTAGAGCAAGTATTTTTAGAACTAGATGAAGGAGAAAAAATATGAGTAAAATAATATCATTACTAAAAGCAGTAATGTCACAAGACATGAATTTATTTAGGTATAAATTAAAAAAGAAATCATCTAAAATATCTAGTATAATGTTTCCAATATTCTTAGCGATACTTGTAATGGCGGGAATAGGAACTTATGCAGTTATGTTTGCTTATGAACTTGCGCCACTTAATCTGACTCATGTTGTGTTGACAATGTATATACTTTTTACAGTAGTAATAACTCTGATAGAAGCAATTTATAAAACGCAAGGAATATTATTTGATGCAAAAGATAGTGATTTGTTATTTTCACTTCCAATAAAAAAATCAACAATATTTTTTGTAAGAATATTTAAATTACTAGTATTTCAATATTTATATAACCTATTATTTATGCTTCCAGCATTTGCTGTATATGCGTATTTTGAAAAGCCGGGAATAAGTTTTTACCTTATATCAATTATAATGACACTTTTAATTCCTATAATACCTACTATAATATCAGCTTTATTAGGAAGTATAATAAAAACAATATCAGTTAAATTTAAGGCACAAAAACTAATACAGGTATTATCTACAATAATAGTATTTATAGGTATTTTTTTCCTATCATTCAAATTGAAAGATATAATAACAAGTGTAGTTCAAAATGCAATGAGTATAAACAATACATTAACAAATATTTACTACCCGGCAAAGCTGTATATACAATTAATACAAGATTTTAAAATACAAGATTTTTTAATGCTATTGGCAATAAATATTATTCCAACAATATTATTTATTTATATAGCAAGTATAAATTATTTTAAGGTTATATCAAAATCAAAAGAAACAAGCAGTAGCACAAAAAGGAAAAAAAATACACAAAATATAAAAACTAAATCTAAAATACAAGCATTGGTTAGTAAAGAAATTAAAAGATATTTTTCATCAACAGTATATATTTTTAATACATCATTTGGAATTATTTTAATGTTAGTTATAACAATAACATTATGTGTAAACCTTGATGGAGCGATAAACGCTGTCTTAGAAGGAGAAAATATAGGACTGACTATGGAACAAATAGAAAGTTACATACCTAAAATATATTTTCAAATTGTAATATATACAGCATGTATGACATCAATAACTTCATCTTCTATATCATTAGAAGGAAAGAGTTTATACATTTTAAAAACAATTCCAATAGAAATAAGAAAAATATTTAAGGCTAAAATTATTACAAGCAATATAATAACAATGCCTATAATGTTTGTAAGCGAAATTATATTTTTTATAATTTTTAGACCAAAAATAAAAGACATTATATTCATACTCTTAGCAACAATAATAATGCCAACTCTTACAGCTGTTATAGGTCTATTAGTAAATTTGAAACATCCAAAGTTAAATGCATCATCAGATACAGAAGTGGTAAAACAAAGTGCAAGTTCGGGAATTTCTGTACTGATTGGAATGGTGTTAGGAATGGTATCAATAGTAACTGCAGTAATTTTCTATAATTCAATAGATTTGTGTTATATAATTGAGTTAACAATATTAACAGTTATTACAATAGTTTTGTGGACAATATTAAAAAAATATGGACAAAAAAGATTTATGCAAATTTGCAGTTAAGGAGGTAGAATGGCAGAGAAAATTAAACAATCGGAACTAAAGAAAAAACAAATAGTAGAAGCAGCTTTGAAATTGTTTTTTGAAAAGGGATATGAAGGTACTTCTATTAGAATGATACAAAATAAAGTTGAAAGTCCAGTAGGATTATTTTACTATTATTTTGAATCAAAAGATGCCGTTTTTGAAGAAGCAATAAAATTATTTTTTGAAAGTTATGAAAAAGAAATGCAAAATGTAATTAACTCAAGTAAAAACAAGCCTGATGAAGTTTTAACAAAATACATAAATTATATGGACTATGCAACACAAGATTTTCGTAGTAAATATTTAGCAAAGTTGCACTGGACCATATTATCAGCAATTAGAGAATATACATTAAGAGTAATGAAAAAATATATATTATTAATATTAGAAGATTATGTTAAAAATGACATTGTAAAAATACCAAAAGAAAACATAACAGTAACAGCAAATTTAATAGCTTTTGGAACAGGTGGAAGTAT
>ERZ779908.195-NODE-195-length-10734-cov-1.70831_pt1 | contig 10734 bp, 10 predicted proteins | sample MGYA00511548_ERZ779908 | MGnify/ENA primary metagenome ERZ779908 (study PRJEB29588, sample SAMEA2154992) | human gut metagenome | biome: human gut; feature: human-associated habitat; material: faeces | place: Denmark | collected 2008/2010 ...
TAGATAAACATATTATCAGCCTTATTGTCGGCATCGATCCATTTGAATCCCTCCCATGAATAATCAAGTTCATAAAATTTAAAGTCCTTGTTTGTTATTTTTTTAATCTTGTCCAACATCTCTGGCTTGCTGTTTGAAAAGTTATCAACAACAATTACCTCCTTATTTTCATTTAATAACTCCACAACTGTATGACTACCAATGTATCCTGCTCCTCCTGTAACTAAAACTGACATATTATCATCTCTCCTTTATAATAATTTATATATTTATTTTTTTCTTAATTATATATTGAGGCCTTTGTTTTGCTTCATCATAAATTCTTACTAAGTATTCACCTATAATCCAAAGAGAAAGTAAGACAATACCTCCTACAAAAGTTGTTGCAAACATAATGCTTGTCCATCCCTTTACCATGTTTGTCCATCCAAATATTTTTGATAATATAAAATAAAGTAATATAACTATAGACACTATTACAAAAGTGATTCCAAAACCACCTATTACTTTTATAGGCTTAGTTGAAAATCCAATTATACCATCAGAGGCTAATTTTAACATTTTTTTTAATGGATATTTTGTCTTACCTGCATACCTTTCTTTTCTTTCATATTCATACTCATATTGTTCAAATCCAACCCAACTAAACAGTCCTCTTAAAAATTTGTTATGTTCAGGCAATGAGTTAATTACATCTACAACTTTTTTATCTACTAGTCTAAAATCTCCTGTATCTCCAGGTATATCTACATCTGATAATTTATTTAATGTTGTATAAAAGGCCTTTGCTGTAAGTAATTTAAATGCAGATTCTCCATTTCTTTTTTTTCTTTTGCCATATATTACTTCATATCCCTGCTCCCATTTTTCTATCATATCTGGTATTAACTCTGGTGGATCTTGCAAGTCCGCATCTATTATTATAATTGCATCCCCTGTCACATACTTTAGCCCTGCCGTTACTGCCGCTTGATGTCCAAAATTTCTTGAAAAAGATATTATCTTTACATTTTTATCAACTTTTGCTATGTCCTGTAATATGTCTAAAGTCTTGTCCTTTGAACCATCATTTATAAAAATAATTTCGTGTTCATACTTTTCTTTTAGTTCTTCTAAGACTTTTTTTACTCTTTTATAACAAACATCTACAACCTCTTGTTCATAATACATTGGTATAACTACTGATACTTTTTTCATATAATCCTGCTCCTCTTTTATTTGTAGTACTTACACATTTTGTATAAAATCTTCAATTATGTTTATAATATGCTCTGTATTACTTTCTAATTTGTTTGGTATAAATGTATCTATTTCTCTTAAAGTTTCTTTTAATTCTGAAACATCTTTTATACCTTTTATAAACCCTTGGTTCGAAAAAGTTTCTACTATTTGAATTTGATGGTCATTAACATGTTCTCCATATTGTTTTAATCTTGGAACTGCAATCACCTTTTTGCCTAATTTAACAGCTGTTACAATTGAACCCACTCCTCCATGTGTGATTATTGTATCTGCCTGTTCCATTAATATATTAAATTTGTCCTGTTCTATCAAATTAAAAATTTCCATATCTTTTGATTCAAATTTTGTACTTCCAGCTTGTACAATAACCTTATCTTTTATTATATCTTCATCTATACATTTTTGCACTTCTTCTAATAATCTATAAAAACTATTATTCTGAGTTCCAAGTAATACTAAAATCATTAATATATAGCACCTCCATATACAGCTTTAGGATACAGTTTTTTCATTTCTTCCCATTGTACTATAAACAAATCAGCAATTGGGTAAACCATTTTGCCAGATAATGTTTTAGTATTTTTATTTGCAAATGTCTCTATAAAAATAATTTTTGAGCCAAATATTTTACCTATATAACACATTGGTACAGCAGTATGTGTACCTGTTGTTATAATTATTTTTGGTTTAATTTTAAAATAGTAAAATAAACTTTTGAAACAATTAAACATAAATATAAATGGATACACTAAAATTCTACTTCTTGTACCATATGTAAGAAAGTTCAGCTTATCCTTATATATTTTTTTTAGATTTTCCGTTGTTTTATCTTTTTCGGTTATTATATGGTAATCATATTGTTTAAATAACGGTTTTAATTGCATAAGCTCATTAAAATGCCCACCTGTGCTCGATATAAATAATACTTTTTTCACTTGTATCTTATCTCCTTTTTAGACTATGATTTTTTTACCAATATTTTTTTATAAGAGCAACTTTTTAACTTTTGGTATATAACAATACTTCTTTTAGTTATTATATATGATACAATAATTAGTTTCAATCTAATAATTAAAATAATACACTGTATATGTTTTATTTTGATAAATTTTGTCAAAATTAAAATTTATCCATTTTTCCATTTCTTGAGTTTTATTTGTATATGTAACTACTATTTTAGTTTTGTCCTTATGCATTGCATTTTTAAAATTATACATGTCATCTTCGGTTACACTATCATTATTATATAAGAAAATTGTGTACGCATCTTTTTCATCATTTAAATATTTTTCATCATATGGATAGCGATATGTATTAGCATGATAATTAAGTGAATACTGTCTAGGCGAAAAATACATCGATGTAACTACCTGTCCCTTGAACTTTTCTTGGTTTTCCGTAAAAAAATCTCCTAATTCTTTAGAATCCATATCTTCTCTTAGCACATAATCATATTTTGTATAATAAGTTGGTTCTAAAAAAGTGTAACTTCCTAGAATCGCTCCATATCTAATTATTAGAAGTCCTACTCCTATTATATAAGCATATTTAAGCATCTTTTTCTTACCTTCTATATATGTATATACACTATAAAAAATTGTTATTATCATAAAAGGACTTTTTGTAATATAAAATAACCTGTAATATACCACTTTTGATGTCAGAAATTCAGAAACAAAAGGTGCCACTAATGGATTAAAGAAAAATATAAAATATATAAAGAAGATGAATTGTGATACATCTATTTTTCTATTTTTTATGTATAGATAAATTATTGCTAAAATTACTAGTAAATTTGCTAGAAGTGTTCCATAACCCACTCTATAAATGTTCCATGAAAAATCCAATTTCAGCACAATTCCAATTATGAACAATACTAAAGGTAATATAAATATTAATTTATATATTATATCCTTAAGTAATAATTTTTCCACTATTTCCTGTACTTTTTTATTTAAAAACATTATATAGATCAATATTACTGGAACTATAAGCCAATATTTCTGTAAAAATAAGATAGCATATATAATATTAGGTAACATCATAATCAGGTAATCATATATTTTTATATTTTTTATTTTTAAACAATATATAAAGAACGAAAAAATTATAAATGTTTGTAGAAATAAACTGCTTGAAGCAATAGCATTCAAGCCTAAACTTATTCCAGTTATAATCCAAACATATTTTTTTTGTTGGTTTTTAGTATATTGTTCTAGTAATATAAGATAAATAGGAATTCCGATTATAAATATTAAATTAGAACCCCAATATAAATGACTTAATTCTAATGTGCCTATTAATAAAATAGATAAGATTGTAATAATTAATGCTATAGTTTTATCTTTAATTTCATATATACTTTTTATTCCATATATAATAATTGCAAAAGAAATTATAACAAACAAACTCATGGTTGTCCTGAAAGTAATAAATATATCACTTGTAAAATGGAATAATGTATTTTGTAATTTATACATGCTTGATTGAAATAGATAATATCCTTGATATTTATAAAATTCATCGACATTCCAATTCCAGCCAGTCCTTGGATTTATGCTATTAATCTTGTCAGTCTGTGAATTTTCCATTATTAATGGCATGTAAAAGGAATCATCTCCTGCATCTGTCGCAGGAATTATTTTTATAATTCCAAATATTAAAATAATTAAAATATAAAACTCATAGTGTTTTAAAAAACAAAAGTCTTCTTTTTTTATCTTTGCAATTCCATAAATAAACAATGGAATACTTATTAGTGCCGTATATGTATGTACTAACGTAGATGAGACTTGAAAAATTTGCATTGGATAATAGCCTAATTGCAAACCTCCCATGAAAACAATAAATCCTACAGGTACAGATAATATTTTTATTTCTTCTTTTTTACTAAGTAAAAATTTCCCTATACCATTTGATATTACAAATATAATAAAAGCATAAACAATAAACATTATATTCTCCTAAAAAACAAATTTTATTAAATCATACATTTTATGTTTTAAACACCACAAATATAATTTTTTATTAAATTTTACATTTTTTATTAGTGGATTTTTATACCATTCTGGATATTTCTTTATTACAGGTTCAATTACTTCTTTATACGCTTTTTTTTCTTTTTTCGCCTTCATAACTTTAATTGCTAAATCAACCAAAATACAATTTATATTCAAAAATTCAATTTGTGTTGTATAACCATTTTTTATAAATTTAGGTTCAATTATATCTATAGCTTTTTTTATATCGTAATTTCTGTCTGTTAAATTGTTAGTTATTGAGTTATCCGTTCTTCTGTAATAATATAAATAGTCCTCTATTTTGACTATTTTATTAGCATCTATTAGTGCTTCTGAAATAGCAACAACATCTTCAAATAGCATATCTTCAGGGTATAAATTTTTCATCATTAGGTTTTTTCTGAATAATTTATTACATGAGTGAAATTCCATTAACAAAACTTCTTGTATTTTACCTTTGTTAACCTTTTCTAGTTCAAGATTATTGGTCTTAAATCTGTAAAAGTTGCATATAACCACGTCGGCATTGTTTTGAATAGCTTCTTCTGTCATCCTTTGTACAAAGTTTTCTGATACATAATCATCACTATCAACAAAGAGTAAATATTGTCCCTTTGCTTTTTGAATTGCTAAATTTCTTGCAGCACCCGGTCCACTATTTTTTATATGTTGTATATCTTCACTAAATTGCTCTAATATTTTTTCCGAATTATCTGTTGAGCCATCATTCACGCAAATAATCTCATACTTAAATTCTGTTTTTTGATTTATTAGAGATTCTAAGCACTGTTTAAGATATTTTTCAGTATTATAAACTGGTATTATAATAGATACATCCATATTTTCCCCTATTTATTTAATAATTTAATAATTTAATAATTTCATCATATGTTCTTTTACAGTTGTTGTTATCAATATAAGCAAACGTATCTTCAACCATTTCAATATACTTTTCTTCCATTTTACATCCATTTTTTAAAATCTTTTCCAATTCCTCTATTACTTCATCTTCTTTTTTTGCTATTCGCCCAAATTCCTTATGTTTATATTCTATTGTGCACTCCTTATATTGCTTTTGTCTAAATTTTTCTTTATCAAACTGGTAAAATAGTTCTGGTTTTTTCATATAGGCAAAGTCGAAGTAAACACTTGAATAATCTGTTATTAATATTTTCGACTGTCTAAGTAATTCCTGCACGTCATTTTCTTCCTTTGAAGCAATAATAATGTTTGGATTATTCGTATTAAATAATTTAATATATTTTTGCATTTCATAATGTGGATAAAATACTAGTTTAACATTATATTTTTTTAATAGTTCATGTAATCTTGTATTGTTTAATAAGCTCTTATATTTTTTATAATATTCTGTTTCTGTAAATCCTTTCTCTACGCTCTTGTCTTCTTTTTTGTATGACGGATTAACTAAGTAGCTTCTCCAAGTAGGCATTAGCAAAATTTGTTCTTTAGTTTGATAATTATTTAGATTATCAAACCTCGCCATTCCTATTAGTGGTACTTCTTCTTCTTTATATCCATAGTTAGGATTATTTAATATAGAATTTCTTTCATCAAAGGTTGATGTTATAAAAAGATTTATCTGATTTATTCTTTTATTTAATAAATCACTCATATCATCCTTTGTAACTCCGTGTTGTAAAAAAATATATTTTTTCTTGTTTTTTCTGTCAAAAACTTTCTTGTACAATAAATAACTCCAGATGTTAATATATCCAATATGTGTAGAAATATATACATTAGATAATATCAGCGCAATCTTGTGTTGAAAGCTATTGTATTCTATAACTTCTCCTAGTTTTTTTACTTTTTCGTAATCTATTTTATTTTTTTTATTGATTATATAGTAAACCTTTTGCTCTGGATGTTTTTCTCTTATATATTTAAACATCCAGTACCCATTATCCCTTGCTTCTGTTCCCCTCTCACAAATAAGCCATGCATCTTTATATTTTTCTCTGTCTTTATAAAATATTGAAACAATATAATAAAAAATCATTTGAAGTAAATATCCTGAAAATCTTGGTATCTTTTTAACTAGTTCAATTATTGATATTTTCATTTTCTTCTCCTTTTTTAGGATAATAGTCGAGCTATTTTTTCCTTAATGTTGTAGTTATATTTATTTAAATAATCTACTTGTTTATCTTCAATTTTTTTTGCTCCTAATATGTCTTTTTCTATATTAATACATCCTTCTATACCTTCTACATATTTTTCCAAATGCTTAGGTATAAAAATTGGTAATCCTATTACTTTAGCTTCTAAAATCACCATGCCTTGTCCTTCATAACGTGATGTTATAACAAAAGCATCCATCTTTTTCATATATTCAAATGGATTTTTTTGGCTACCCAAGAAAAATACATTTTCTTGTAATTTTTTTCTTTTTACTAGTTTCTTTATTTTTGGAGCATCTGGTCCATCTCCTATTATATATAAATTAACATTTTTATTTTGCTGTACTATATTTTCCATATGCTCTATTAATATATCAAAACCCTTTTGATGACATATTCTTCCTACTGTAACTAAATTATATTTTTTATTATCTACGGTAAAACTATTTTCTTTTTTACTTTTTGTTATTATTTCTTCTGCATCTATATAATTTGGAATACTCCATACCTTTTTTTGATCTATTTTAGTTTTAGCTATAAATGACTGTTTTGCTCCCTCTGAAACATTAACGATTTCATCAAAATATTTATATTTTGTTTTAAATGCATTATATAAAATATTATATTTCCATTCATTTTTAGATTTAATTACAATATCATTATGGCACCATATTATTTTTTTCTTACTATTGGTTTCTAGTGCCGCTATTGCACATTCATTAGAATATCCGTTAAAATCAATAGTTATATCATATTCCTTTTCTATGTGATATTTTTTATATTTTATAAGGATTTTAAATGGAATAATTTTACATATTGCAGCAAAAGGTGATAAATATATAATGTTAATCTTAGTTGGCATTTTAACATTATAAAAATTCTCTTTGCTGAATAAATATAAATCTATGTTGTATTCATCCAAATTTAAGTTGTTCAATAAATTTATTAATGATTTTTGAATTCCCCCTAATCCTAAATCATATTGAAATATAGCTATTTTTTTCATCTATCTTCCTCTTTTTTGTAATCTTTTATTCCTTTGAACAATAGTTTTGTTATATTGAATATGTTTGTTTTACAAATATTTCTTTTTAAGATTGCAATTGGCAATACCATAAAAAAACACATTTTGGGATATAACCTCCTAAATAATGCCCCTTTTTCATATATGTCTTCTTCCATCCATATCGCTCCTGTACTTTCCTTTGGATGTATATTTATTGCTTCATTATAAAAATATATTTTTAATCCTTTATTATAACAATCAAGTAAAAATATATTTTCCTCGCCACTTTTATATCTAGAACCTAATCCAAATCTTTCGTCAAACCTCACTTTATCCTTTATTTTTAATACTCTAAAGGTTATTTCTATAGAACATACTTGTAAGATTTCTTTTCTTGTTAGTTCCTTGTTGTGAGATGGATATTTTCTTCTATCTTTTCCATTTTCATCTAAAGACTTAAATATAATTATATCTGCATTTTTTATTGTATCATAAGCTTTTTGAACTATATCTTTATATTCTTTAACAAATGTCACATCATCATCCGTAATAATACCAATATCTACATCACTTTCTATTTTTTCCAATAACCTATTACGTGATTTTGCTAGCCCTTTTTCATTGTATGAATAAAAAACCACATCACCTTTTTCTATATTTTTTATCTGCTCTTTAGTTTGATTTATTATTATACAGTTTGATATATTTTTTTCATTTAACTTTAGTTCCTCAATATCTTTTTTATTCATCGTAGACATTAAAATTTTTATATTCATGTTTTCCCCTTTAATTATCTAATTTTTTGAAACATTTATATAGTGTTTTATTTTCAAATATTGCTTTCAACATTTTTCTAAAAATTTTTAAATTGTATATATTTTTATTCATTAAAAGCACTGCCGCTATTTTATAGTACATTTTAGTCCTGTAATATTTAGTTTCTTTGTACTTGTGATTTTTCTTTAAATATTCTCTCAATTTTGTATATACTTCTATTCGCTCTTCATCATTTTCCATCATTACAGTTCTTAGTATTTTATAGATCACATGTGTAAAACATAAAAATTCAATCTCTTCTTCATACTTACTATATGTATTTTGACTTTTAGCAATTTTTTTCAGTTCTTCCGTTGTTGTTAAAATATCTAGTAAATTTCTAACATTTACAGAATTTGAAAGCCCTTCATCATTTGGAACATAATGATATACTGTTTTATCCATATATGCAATATTTTTTGCTTCCATAATGGAAGATATTGTTATTACCATATCTTCTCCTATTTTAGATGTAATAAAAAAACTTTCTTTTATTAAATCTCTTTTAAATATCTTGTTCCAAAGAGCTGGTTTTATGTGAATAATATCTTTATGTTCTTTTAAGTTTTCTGAGTAATATTTATACGGAATTCCCTTTTTTTCTTTTAAAAACTCATCTTTTTTTGTTACTTCTTTATAATTTCCAATAACAATATCTGCATTTGTTTCTTCTAGTTTACCCACAAAATTCTCAATTGCATCCTGCTCTACAAAGTCATCTGAGTCGCAAAATAAAACATAATCTCCTGTCGAAGCTTCAAATCCGACCTTTCTAGCATAATTAGGTCCTTGCATTGTAGCTATTAGTGCTTTAACTCTACAATCGTTTTTTTCTAGTGTCTTTATATAATCATAACTGCCATCTTTTGAGTTATTATCAACCAACAGTATTTCTATATTATGATATGTTTGGTTTAAAACTTTTTCCAAACTAATTGGTAGATACTCCATTGCATTATAAATAGGAATAATCACACTAACTTTCAATTTTTCCCCTCCAAATTTTCTCTTAATGTTATAACTTGTCCTCTATTGTCATCATAATTTGCAACTATTTTGTCTATGGCATACTTATCCATAAATACATTTGTATAATTTCTATTTCTTTTTTCGCTGTACTTTTTTAGTTTAACCGGATGATGTTGAACTGATAGTTCATTTGTAAACCCTACCTTCAAATTATTCAATTTGACTCTATAAAAAAACTCCGTGTGTTCTTGCAATTTCAATTTTGGATCCCAACCGTGAATTTCTTTTATTCTTTCTGTCTTAGCCAAGAAAAAATTTAATACTAAATCTGTTTCTGCAAATTCCGGAAATGAATGCACTGTGTAATCTGCATAAAATGTATTTCCTTCCATCTTTAAGGTTCCTATATAATTTGTTGGCAATTCATATTTTAGTATTTTTTGAATAAGAACAAGAAGCTTGTCCCAATTACTTTTTATAATTTTATAGTTGCGTATATATCCCCCTATAATATCTAATTTTTTCTCTTCAAGTATTTGCACTGCTCTTTCTAAGTTTGTTTTTTGATCAAAAACGAAATCGTCGTCTGCTAATACAAAATATTTCGTTTGTATTTTATTTAATAAAAAATTTCTTCCAGCAGATAGTCCACAATCTTTTTCTAAATTGTAATATTGCAAATTGTATTGGTTAAATTTTGATAGTATTTTTTCTTTGGATGATATTTCGCTATCATCTCCAACTAAAACTCTAATTTTAGGATATTTTTTAAAAATAGAGTCCAATAAATTAATTAAGCAATCACATCTGTCTAGTGTTTTTATAATAATTGTCACTTCATCCATTTTTTCTTTTCCCCCCTTATTTCAATTTTAGGATTTGAACATCGTCATTTGAATAAATAACTTCAAAGTTATTATTTATATAGTTTTTAAACTTTTCTTCTTTAGATGCCTTGCAAGTTATATATTGAATATCATAGTATTTAATATATTCCTCAATTTCCTTTTCTTCTATTGGTACCTCTTTTCCAGATTCATTATATAAATAGCTTTTACCCTCTGAATCAAAGTAAGCACTTATAGCTAATTTACTTGTAAAAGTTTTATTTTCATCTCCCAAATATCCCATATATTCTTTACTATTTATAATTTTAATTTTCTTATTGACATTTTTGTCAATCATAGACATATTAAAAGTATTAGCCGTATAATAGACCCTAACATATTCGTTAGATAAATTATTTTCCTGTATATATTTATTAAAATATTCAGTCGCTTCTACTAAAGTATTTGGCACTTTAGCAAGTATGCTATATTTTTTACAATCAATTATATCAAATTGTAATATATAGACTAATATTGAAAATGCTGTTAATGTTATGTATACATAACTTCCATATTGCAATACTTTCTTAATGTTATATTGTGTTTTTATATTTTTTACTCTAGTTTCTATAAATTCAAGCAAATAATATATTCCTAATATTCCAAAAATAGTATTAAAGAATAAATATATCCTACTTTCAAGCCCTAATGTTAAT
>ERZ779908.203-NODE-203-length-10588-cov-1.41811_pt1 | contig 10588 bp, 7 predicted proteins | sample MGYA00511548_ERZ779908 | MGnify/ENA primary metagenome ERZ779908 (study PRJEB29588, sample SAMEA2154992) | human gut metagenome | biome: human gut; feature: human-associated habitat; material: faeces | place: Denmark | collected 2008/2010 ...
TACATCAAAATAGAGAACAGAGTAACGATATATTACACAAATAGAAAAAATGACCAGCGTGATGGCAAATATTACGAATACAGACCTCTCAGCGAGATCATGAAAGACCTTCCGGATAATTTCGTGAGATGCTCAGCCGCTGCGGTGGTTAACAGAGATTATATCAGTAATTATAATCATCAGACCATTACGATGGTTGATGGGGAGGAGATAAAGATTGGAAGACGGTATGGAGGGATTGTTAATAGAGCATCAAATAATGTCAAATAGACATGATAAAAAATATTTACAATATAATATGGTAATATTTACTATATGTTAGACTATAAAAAGTCACGACTATTTTGAAAAAATATGATATTGAATCTGATTTTAGGCTTATTAGGAGAAATGACGGAAAGGAAAAATTAGTTTGGGCAAAATTAACAAAAAAGTTATAGTTGTTTTTTCTACAATAATTATATTTATTATTTTATTTAGTTTGTATTTAAAAACAAATAGCAACAACAATCATTCAAATTATAATGGAGAGAATTCTCCGGTTGATGTATCAGAGAGTGTGGGAGATATAGAGACAAATAGTTCCATAGATGGGAATAATGAGCAAAAACCTATATTACGCATAGAAGATTCAAAGGGAAAAAAAGGCGGGGACGTGGTTGTTAAGGTGAATATCGAGAATAATCCTGGAGTATTAGGTATGAAGTTTTCTATATTCTTTGACGACAGTGTTTTGACAATAAAAAGTGTAGATAATGGAGATGCAATAAAAGATGTGTTAACAATGACATCATCAAATAATTTGATAAATGGTAGTATTTTTTTGTGGGATGGACAGGAAATAAAAGAGTCGGAAATCCGAGATGGAGAGATAATGGTACTTCAATTTTCTGTTAACAATGCTGCCACTGTTGGGAAATATCCAATAACAATTATATGTGAAAAGGGGGATGCTGTAGATGAAAACTTGAAGCCAATAGAATTTGTAATTATTGATAATTACATAGAAGTAACAGAATAATGAGAAAGGAGATATTGTATGAGAGGGAAAAGAGTTTTATCAATTATACTGTCGTTGGCTATGATTATAACTTTCTTTGCTCCAGTTAAAGTACAGGCAGCAATAAAAAATGCCTCCTTAACTGTAGAAGAAGGGAAAGCTGTAAATGGTGATACGGTTGAAGTGAAAGTGGAAATTACCAATAACCCAGGAATTATGGGAGCGGTAATTAAAGTTGAATATGACGATGGTTTGGAATTAATAGATTCCAAATCTGGAGATGCGTTTGCTGGTATGAGCATGACAAAACCAGGCAAATATGTTTCGTCATGCAAGTTTGTATGGGATGCAATGGATATGTCCTCAGATACTGTAAAGGATGGAGAAGCATTGGTGTTATCATTCAAGGTTTCAGACACTGTTGATGTGGGAACAGAACTTGGAATTAGGCTATCCTATGCAGACGGAGATGTAATTGATAGTGATTTGAATCCAGTCAATCTGACAATTGAAAATGGAAAAATCACAGTGGTGGACAATTTTGTACCGGGAGATGTAAATGGAGATACAAAGGTAGATATTACAGATGTAATTCTAGTGCGTAGATATCTTGCAACTGGATATGATGTATCCATAAACACAGATGCAGCAGACGTAAATGCTGATGGAAAAGTAAATGCAACAGATGTAATCCTTATGAGAAGATTTATCGCAGGCGGATATCTTGGTGACGATGGACAACCTTTGGAGCTTAAGTCAGGAAAACCATCATTAAATAAGTGTGCACACGACATGACTGCTACAAGTTACAAAGCTGCGACATGTACAGAAGATGGAGATATAGCATATTGGCACTGCGAAAAGTGTGGAAAGTTCTTTAGAGACGAGAATGGAAACACTGAGGTACCTGAGGCTAATCTTGTAATACATGCAAAAGGACATACACCAGTAATAGATCCTGCTGTTGAGCCAACTGCTGGTAAGCCGGGGCTTACAGAAGGAAAGCACTGTTCAGTATGTAATACAGTTCTTGTTGCGCAGGAACCGATATACCAGAACATGTACGAGATCAAGTACTATATTGATAACGGAGATGACTATATTGCCAAGCAGAAAATAGAAAATAAAAACCCAGCTTCTTTAGCAGAGGGTAAATCATTATACCTTCAGAATATATCTGTTGATGGATATATGTTCCTTGGCTGGTATGATGGGGCAGGTGACAATGCAACACAGGTAAAGAAGATAGAAAATATAGATCATCCGATGGAATTGTATGCTCACTGGAAGAAGATAGAGTATACTATTCAGTTCAAATCTGATCTTGTACCAGAGAATGCGATAAAGTATACCACAAAAGAGGGAAAAATTCTTCCTGTACCTACGCTTGATGGTTATACTTTTGCTGGATGGACAGATTTTGATGGAAATACCTACACTCAGATTAAACCAGGCACAAAAGGCGATATCACATTATATGCAAACTGGATAAGTGACAGAAACAGAGCTTGGGCAAAGAAAGATTATGGTCAGCCGTTTGTATATGATGATAATGGATTGATATTGTTCTCCTATGAAATTGGCGAAATCAGAGATGTACCACTTTATGAGATAGAGAACTTTGGTAAGATAAACAAAGATGGTGTGAGCAAGACAGTGACTAAAAAGTATTCTGTAACAACTTCCGAGCAGCTTATGAAATCTTATACAAAAACTGTTGAAAATGCCACCACAAAGACATCATCATGGTCATTGTCAGATGGATGGTCAAAGAGTCTGGATGTAAGTGATGAATGGTGTGAGCAAAATGGCATGACGCGGGAAGAGGCTCAGCGTGTAGGAAAAACCGATACAGGAAATTGGTATGTTAGTAACAATAAGGGTGGTTCGACATCAAGTTCGACAATAGATTCAACGGATACTTACAATTTAATAACTAAAAACAATAATACTCATTCTTGGAGTGATGATTATCAAGAAAAGCAGGAACATGGTGATGATGTAAAAACAACCGAAAATTGGGGAGTTGGGCTAGAGGTATCAGCCAAATATCATGCTGATGCTGGAGTAAATTTAAAGGGACTGTCTGCAGGTGGTGGTTATGAAGTCGGAGGTAAATTGTCCGGACATTATGAAAATGGAAAGGAAACTACCACAAAGGGTGATGATACCACAACTATGAAGGGTTCTGTAAATGATTCCGGTAGTAGCTCACAAGAGGGTACCGTGCAGAATCATACAACAAACACAATAAATACCTCCACATGGAATACAGAATCAGGATATAGTTCAAGTTCTACAGTTAGCCAAGATAAGTCTATTTCATCTGCTGTATCGAGTTTGATAAGTAATACAACAAAATATGGCGAGAGCTATATAAAGAATGGAAGTACTGAAAATACGCAGGGGTTAACAGAAACATCATCTGATTCAGATGTCTATTCATCAGCTGTGACGTATTCTACAGTCACAGCTAAAGAAGAAGAGGTGACATATACAACTACAAATACAAAGTCTGGATATCACAGATGGGTTATGGCGGGAACTGCCCCTGTATTTGGTGTAGTAGGATATGACATAGCAAGTGATAGTTACTTTACATATACATATAGCATAATGGATGATGAAATGCATAGGTTCGAAGATTATTCATATAATACCGCAGCTTTCGACGATAATCAGAATGGTATTATTCCGTTTAATATTCCAGTTGATGTTGAGAACTATGTTAAACAGCGTGTATTTTCAACAGAAGGATTGGAAGTTGATACAGATGGAAATATTACGAATTATATAGGTAGTGATAGTGCGGTATTTATTCCAGACTATATGGTTGTAGACAATCATGATGGAAGTAATAGTGTAATAAAGGTAACTGGACTTTCAGAAAATGCATTTAAGGGCAATACCAAGATTACAGGTGTAAAAATGTCTAGATTTATCACAGATGTTCCTAAAAATGCATTCAGAGGATGTACAAATCTTTGGGATATTCTATTTTATGGTTCATCAGTTGGCGACAATGCATTTAGAGATTGTCCATTATTGGATACATGGGATATAAGTTCAGCAATTACAAAGCTTGGAAGCAATGCTTTTGGAGGTGCTAAAAAATTCACAATTAAGGCAGCAAATTCCTCTATTGTTAAAAGTGCAATAGATTCCGGTGCTGCGGATATAACAATAGGCTTGGACAAGATGAGTGATTCTATAGATGGCAATAAATATACAACATCGAGGAATACAAAGTCACTTAGATTAAATGCTTACGGAAAAACTTTCAAGAATATTGTTATTAATTCTGACGCAGATAAAACAGTGATTAACAGAATGAACATTGAGAATAGTGGTGATATTCCATTACAGATATCATCCCCAGATATAACAATAAATCAGAGTAAGATCACAAACTCAGGTATATGTGCAGCATTTACAGCAGACAATTTGACACTTGATTTGTACGGACCATCAACTATGGTGAGCGGTGGACCAAATACTCTGTTCTGTAAGGATACCAAAGTAGTCCGTACAGACATCTCTTACGTTGAATGGTAATCTGGTAACATGTGGAGCGATAACAGATCCAAATAAGTTTATACAGTTTGCAAGTGGATCAAATGGAAGAATTGTTGAAGTAGACAGTGATACATTTGATAAGATGATGAAGGCGTATACACTGACATTCAATGCAAATGGAGGAACGTTTACAGGCAGTAGTTCAAGGCAGGTAAATAACGGAGATAAGATAGGTGAGCTTCCAACACCGACAAGAACAGGATATGATTTCCTCGGTTGGTATGATGGCAATACAAAGGTTACAAAGGATACTGTATATTCATCTGGAGTAGACGTAGCATTAACAGCTAAGTGGAAAGTTAAGGAGTTTACAGGCTGCAACATTACGGTAAAGAGGACCAGCTCGCCACTTAAGAATGCAACACTTGGAAATATTTCAAATGGAGCAACGGTATATTATTCAGACAAGCTGGAGATATCTTACACGGTTTCAAACGGCTATAAGATAAAGAACACAGGTGTTACAAGTATAACTGTTCAGAATAATGTTACAAGCCAGAATATTTATGCCACAGTTGGCAAGCTGTCAGACGGATGGGTACTTGCATCTGAGATGCCATCAGGTGCCACAGTCCTTGATGAAAAATGGACATATGACAAGACAACAAAGATTACGTCTGATAAGGATAATGTTGAAGGATATACACTCTATGATAGTTCCTATGTATGGTCTGACTATGGCGCATGGAGTTCTTGGTCGAATTCCTATGTTGGATCTAGTGATTCAAGAAATGTAGAGACAAGAAACATTGCGGCAACATACAAGACGCAGTATCAATACTCAAGATACTATGGCAAGAGTAGTTCTTGGTATTTATCTATGCCGTACTCATCTGGTGTGTGTACTACTCTTGAATATACAAATTGGCTTGATAATCCACTACCATATGATACATCAGATTCTGATGGTGCTCAGTATGGTAGAGGATATAACGCAGATGGTGTGAAGGTTACAAATAGAAACGGTTCCAGATGGGATATTCCTTGGTTTAACCAGAATACCAGACAGGCTCAGGTGACTGCTGCGTATACACAGTATAGATATAGAGACAGATCCAAGATCTATACATATTATTTGAAGAAGACAGAATCACTAGAGTCAAGCACACAGGTTACTGCTTCTGATGGAATCGATAATATCCAGAGATGGGTTAAGTATGTAGTATATTGATCGGATACATGGGAAAGGAGATAAGTTATGAAGACTAAGATTCTTATAATACTATCATTTATCTTATTGTGTATCTGTACTCCTATAAGTGCCTTGGCAAGTGAAAGCGACACTACAAAGATAGAGGTCGAGAGTGTTGTAACTGAGGCAGGAACTACAAAGGATGTGGATATATCAATTAAGAACAATCCGGGTATACTTGGATGTAAGCTTACAGTAAATTATGATTCAAGGCTTGTGCTAAAATCAGCAAATGCTGGAGAAGCATTTTCGGCACTTACATTGACAAAACCTGGTGTGCTCGAAAACTCATGCAGCTTTGTTTGGGACGCAATAGAGCTTAGTTCTAAAGATATCAAAGATGGGGTAATACTTACACTCACATTTGATGTACCAGCGGATGCAAAAAGCGATGATAATTTTGCAGTAGATGTTGTATGTGAAGATGCTGTAAATACAGATTTATCTGCTGTTTCAGTGAAAAATGGAGCAGGGCAGATTACGATTGAGAAAAAAACTACAGTGGGAACACTTGACAAGCTTATCGCTGATAAGACAAAAACTTCATATGCTGTCGGAGAAAAAATAACATTAGATGATATTGCGGTTACAGCAATGTATTCAGATGGAACAAAGAAGACAGTTTCAGATTACAAGACAAATGCAGGCTCAATTGATATGAGTACAGTAGGAAAGAAGACACTTACTGTGACTTACACAGACGGAGGAATCACCAAAACTGCAGACATTGAGATTGAAGTTAAAGCAAACGAAAGTGTAAACAATACCAAAATTGTTGTCAGCAACAATCTGTCACTGCCAGGGGATCATATTGATGTGGATATATCAGTTGCAAATAATCCTGGAATATTAGGCATGACATTGATGCTACAGTATGATTCAAAGCTGACTCTTGTCTCAGCGAAATCTGGAGAGGCATTTGATATGCTTGCGATGACAAAGCCGGGAGTTTTAGAGTCCGGATGTAAGTTTGTCTGGGATGGAACAGAATTGGATGAGAAGTCTATAAAAGATGGAACTATTCTGACATTGACATTTGAAATATCTAAAGAGGTTAAGGCGGGAGAGAAGTATATTATATCTGCTTCATCAGAAGATGCGGTTGATATGAACTTGAATCCAGTAAAGATTACAACACAGAGTGGGTCGTTGTCTATAGGTGATGATAGTTCAATTGTAGACAATGAGTTGATAGGTATTACTGCAACAAAAGAAAAAGTTAGATATGAAAAAGGAAGTATTATAAATCTGGATGATTTAATAGTTGTAGCTGAATATAAAGGAGGACTATATAAAGAGGTTAAAGATTATACGACAAATGTTAACGACATAGATATGAGTATTGTTGGTGATAAGATATTGATTATAACCTATTCAGATCTAGAGGTAACAAAAACTGCAAGTATTAATATTAGTGTAGTTGATAAAAGAGATAATCATGAAAATCATAAGGGATATTCTCTTGTAAAGGAAATTCCAGCTACATGTGTGTCAGATGGAAAAAAAGCGTATTATAGATGTAATGAGTGTGACAGGATATTTGAGGATAAAGAAGGTAAAAAAGAGATTGAGAAGCCGATTGTAATACCAAAGACAGGTCACACATATAAAAATATAATAACTGCGGCTACGTTAAAAAATAATGGATATTCTATAAAAAAATGTACAGTGTGTCAGGCAGAATATGATAGAGATGTAATTTACAGCGTTAAATCTGTCAATTTGACTAAAAATTCATTTGATTTTAATGGGAAGACGCAGAAACCATCGGTAGTGGTAAAAGATTCTACAGGCAAAACAGTTCCGAAAACTGAGTACAATGTAATTTATAGTAAAGATACAAAGTCTATAGGAAAACATGTAGTAAAAATAGTATTTAAGAATAAATATTCTGGAAGCATTGAGAAATATTATAATATTGTTCCGGTATCAACAAAAATAACTAAGATGATAAATACATCGGCAGGAATAAAAATTACATGGAACAATAAATCCTATGATGGATACAGGATATATAGAAGTCTTAATGGCGGCGGATACAAATTGTTAAAGAATATAAATCATAATACGACGAATTCTTGGATAGACAAAAATGCAAGAATAAATGGAAACAGATATTCATATGTAGTTTGTCCGTATAAAGTAGTTAATGGAGTGGTATATGCATCTTCAAAGAAGGAAAAGAGACAAGGGGTATTCCTTAAAAGAGGAAGGATTGTTAGCGTTGGGACTCCATCATCTAGAAAAGTAAGAATAAAATGGGGAAAAAATAGTGCCGCAACTGGTTATCAAGTACAGTATAGTACTAGTAAAGTGTTTACATCAGCAAAAACCTATACTTATAGAAAAGATGCTATTGTAACAGCATCGTATGGAAAGTTGAATAAGGGAACTACATATTATTTTAGAGTCAGATCTTATAAGAAAACTACTACTAATATTTATGGAGAGTGGAGTGCAGTTAAATCTATAAAAGTTAGAAAGTAAATTCAAAGGTAATAAGAGATTGTTATAGAAGGCCAGAATGCTACAATATGTATAGCTTTACGGAGAATTAGTATTGCAATATATATTGTGTATTCTGGCTTTTGGTTTATAATTATGAAATATATACTGATGTATATAAAATCGAGGAGGTAATCCACAAACAAAAAAACAAATTACCAGTCCGGCCATCCCCGCCTTCATAACATCAGCCGTCTGTTACGCGGCAATGAGGGCAATAATGGCAAGAACAGAAAACGCATTCTTTGCCGGATACATAGGTGGAGTAGGGACAGTGGATCAAGTAAAACATATTCTAATATGTATTCTTATTGGTGTGATACTTTTTGTATTGCCTCTTGAAAAAATATGCGACAAGACATATTGCGTGATATGTTACTGCGGTTCTCTTATGACAGATAAAAAGAAGTACTGGGATGGAACTGCAGTATTCTTACTTGTGTTTTTGTATGCGTTGGTTTGCTGGGCGGGAACAGTGTTTTCCCTATGTACGGACAGTGGATTTGATGATGGTGGCCACTGGGGCTTATTTGGATCTGGAAGTGACAGGATATATGCGCTGGTTATAACGATACTTGCATTTGTAGTGATGATAAAGGGCGTAGATCTGATAAAAAACAACTGGGCTGGAGTGCTGATATGGTTCCTGGTTGAATTGGCAAATGTGACAAGCGTAAAGCTTGTGACAGGTAAAGATGATCTTACATTTGCAATTGTTTGTGCTGAAACTGTTATGTTTATTATATATATGGCGGTACAGTTTGAATATTGCGATGTGTCTTGTATCATTACTATGTGGAGCAATAATGATGTTTGCTGGATGTGAGGATATATTTACCAGTAAGCATAAGATGTCAGGTGCGGCACTTGTAAGTGATATTTTTTGAAGCAAGATACAATATTACAATAATTGAAAAACAGGCGGGAATTCCTGTGTGTATATTGTGGTTTGTATTATTTGCGATTTTGTCAGTTGCAGTTATTGGGGCTGCAGCAAAGCTTATGAGGGTGTCTGCTAGGCGCGGGACATTTGTGTTAGGAATATATATGATCGGTGCATTTCTGCTCATATACACAGTATTGGCGGAGCTGGGAATTATCAAGCCAGCGGAGACGTTGTTGCTTCTTATAGATGTGGTAATTCCAGTTATGATATTGTGCCTTAGAATGTTTGTATTTAGAACTGGCAACGATAATATATAAGCTATAATAAATATAGTTCACCGGAGTAAATATAATTTAGTATGGTGAACTATTTTTATTTGCAATATTGAGTATTCAGCTTGACGCACGATTGAAAAATTATTACTCTGATGATAGATGAAAAATAAAGAAGTATCGAAAAGGGGAGATATATACATATATGGAACAATATAACGAGAACAAAATAAGAGGCAATTATCATAAGCTGACCCAGCTTCTTATCTCCCGACACCTCACCATCACCACCATGGAATCTGCCACCTCAGGGCAGATTGCATCCCTCATCACCGACACGGAAGGTTCCTCTGCAGTGCTGAAAGGTGCATTTATCACCTACTGCAATGAGGCGAAGATCATGCAGGGGGTTCCCGCAGAGATCATAGACAAGTATACAGTCTATTCAAAGGAAACTGCAGGTTCAATGGCGCAGGCGTGTAGAAAGGCGTATAATGCGAATATAGGGATCGGCGTGACTGGAACCATGGGAAATGTGGATCCGGCAAATCCAGACGCTTCGATTCCGGGACAGGTATACTTTGCCATAGATATAGATGGTGATGTGGAAGAGTATTATGTGGAGCTCCTGCCTCAGCAGACAAGACTTGCATATAAGCTGGCGGTGGCGGAGAAGATATATGAGGAGCTTATTAAGAGGCTGGACTGATAGAACGATTGTCAAAGGATGTATAAATGTTATATCTCATATCCGACATCCACGGAGATGTCATGTCATTCAGAAAAATGTTGAAAAAGATAAGCTTTGATCCAGCCGTGGACCACATGATAGTCATGGGAGACATATTTGACTGGAACGATGAGGGAATTTCTCTTCTTGAGTTTATGTCGGACTATCTTGTGGATGGTTCCATGCAGCTCATAAAGGGTAATCATGAACTGTTTGCCCAGATGTACATAGAGGGAAGCATGTCAGAGAGACAGTGGATCATATTCGGCGGTGGTGGCACCATCAGGGATATCAAGAAGCTCAATGTAGATGAACAGATGAAACTGCATGGGTTTCTTGCACATCTGCCACATTACACAGAGATACATTCGCCAAAGTACGGAGTTTGTGTTGTCACCCATCCGGGAATTCATTGTGGCTCGTATGT
>ERZ779908.210-NODE-210-length-10552-cov-1.79308_pt1 | contig 10552 bp, 6 predicted proteins | sample MGYA00511548_ERZ779908 | MGnify/ENA primary metagenome ERZ779908 (study PRJEB29588, sample SAMEA2154992) | human gut metagenome | biome: human gut; feature: human-associated habitat; material: faeces | place: Denmark | collected 2008/2010 ...
CAAAAAATTGTTGTTACATCTTCTTGCGCAGTAGGGATGGAACGGAGAAAAGTTTTCATATTACTATTGCTGTAAAAGTTAAATAAATTGCTCATAGAAAAGGAGAAAAAATTGAAAAGATATTTAGCATATATTCTAATATTTTTAATACTGTGTTTTTCAATTCCAATAATATTTACTAGTAAAGCAAAGCCGACAATTTCAAACAATACAGAAAATAAAGAAGAACAGCAAACAGTGGCAGACTATGATTACAAGCAATACAACACTGTAAAGCTACTACATACATCAACAAATAAAGTTGAAGAACTAGGTTTAGATGAATATTTATATGGAGTAGTAAGCAGTGAAATGCCTGCAAGTTTTGAAAAGGAAGCTTTAAAGGCCCAAGCTGTTGTTGCTAGAACATATACTTTATATAAAATCACAAATGGAGCAAAAAAACATGGAGATGCAAATATTTGTGATTCTTCAGCTTGTTGCCAAGCTTGGATTTCTAAAGAAAATAGATTAGCAAAATGGAAAGAAGAAAACAGAACTGAATATTGGAACAAAATTGTAAATGCAGTAAATGAAACAAAAGGTAAAATGATTACATATGAAGGCAAACCAATAAATGCCTTCTTTCACTCTAATAGTGGTGGATACACAGAAGCACCTTTAAATGTATGGGGAGGAAGTGGATACCCATATTTAAAATCAGTTGAAACAGCAGGTGAAGACGCATATAGTCAATACTCCTCAAAGGCTACTTTTACTAAAAAAGAATTTCAAGAGAAAATAAAAAAGGTTCACAGTAATTTCAAAATAGATTTTTCAAAAGAAGATTGTATAAAAATAAAAGAATGTACAGAAGGCAATAGAGTAAAAACAGTACAAATAGGAAATTTAGAACTATCAGGAGTAGAAGTTAGAACTTTATTAGGTTTAAGATCTGCGAACTTCAAAGTAACAATTGAAAAAGATAATATTATATTTGAAGTAACAGGCTATGGACATGGAGTTGGAATGAGCCAAACAGGAGCAGATAGTTTGGCAAAACAAGGTAAAAATTATGAAGAAATAATTCATCATTTTTACACAAATGTAAAAATCCAAGATATTTAACATTTTTTGTATAAATTTCTCAAACTTGTCAATAATGATACTAAAGAAAAATTAAGGAGGAATTATTTTATGAGAAGAGATTATAGGAGAAGAAGAGAAGATGGAATAGATACTAAAAAAATGTTATATATCACAGGAACAATACTTGCTCTAGCAGTTATTGCATTTGTTATAACTTTTTTTGTTTATGGAAATACATTAAATAAAACCAATGAGCTTAGCAGAATAAACTCAAATACATTAGGAACTATTATACCTACAGAAGAAACAAGTACATCTTATGGAAAAACTGTAGACGAGATGCAGAATTCAACTGATAACACAGAAAAAGTAGCAGTCAACACAAGCATTATATCAAATGAAGAGAGCAACACAAAAAAAGAAGAAAGCAGAACTACAACTAAAAATACTGAGACTAAAACTGAAACTAAACCAGAAGTAGTAAAAGATCCAGAATTTAAAATGCCAGTTTCAGGAGAGATAATGAAAGAATTTGCTGATAATAAATTAGTATATTCTAGCACTTTAGATGTTTGGACAACACATAATGGAATTGATATTGCAGCTGACAAAACAACTGTAGTAAAAGCATCAGCAGATGGAACTGTAAAATCTATAAAAAATGACCCTCGTTATGGAATAACAATTATTGTTGAGCATGTAAATGGATATAAAACAGTGTATTCAAATCTTTTATCAACAGAATTTGTTGTAGAAGGAGAAAAAGTTAAACAAGGACAAAGCATTGGTACAGTAGGAAATTCTGCAGCATTTGAAGTTTCAGATGAACCACATCTTCACTTTGAAATACTAAAAAACAATGAACAGCTAAATCCTGAATTATATTTTAAATAAAAAAATTTCAAAAAGGTATTTACAATATTCGACAAAAAATATATTATATAAGTATAATATATTTTAAGGAGGATGTGCAAATGAAAAGTGAGAAAAGCTGGATAACAACATTATTACTATGCTTATTCTTAGGAGGATTAGGAGTTCACAGATTCTATGCTGGAAAAATAGGTACAGGAATATTACAACTAATCACAGTAGGTGGATGCGGAATCTGGACTTTAATTGACCTTATCATGATTATAACAGGAAGCTTCACAGACAAAGATGGAAACCCAATCAAAAACGACTAAGATTATCTTATTTATTATAACTAATATTATTCTTTTAACAGCTTTATATATAATACCAATTAATAGTTCACTATTAGAAAATTTATGTATATATAAACTAATATTAGGAAAAGAATGTTGGAATTGTGGAATGACTAGAGCATTTTTAGCAATGCTTCATTTCGATTTCAATACGGCATTAAGTTATAATAATAAAGTGGTAATAGTGTTTCCAATGGCAATAGTAATATACCTAAATACATGGTATAAATACATTAAAAAAGGGCAAGAGCAAAATTAGTTTTAATTTTGCTCTTTTACTTTGAAAAAATATATGATAAAATTTACAAAGGTAATATTAAATAAAAAAGGAGCAAAAAAGTGGCAGAAGTTAAATGGACTAACGAACAATTACAAGCAATACAAGAAAAAGATTCAAACATATTAGTAGCCGCTGCAGCAGGTAGTGGTAAAACTGCTGTGCTTGTAGAGCGTATTATTCACAAAATAATTGATGAACAAATGGATATTGATAAAATATTAGTTGTAACATTTACAAATGCTGCAGCTAGTGAAATGCGTGAAAGAATACTAGAGGCAATATACAAAAAGTTAGAAGAAAATCCTGAAAATGTTCATTTACAAAGACAAATAATACTTTTAAATAAAGCAAGTATATGCACAATACACTCTTTTTGCTTAGACGTTATTCATAATCATTTTTATGAAATTGATTTACCAAGCACCGCTGAAATAGACCTTCTTAAACAAGAAGTATTAGATGATTTATTTGAGCAAAAATATACTGAAAATGATAAAGATTTTATAGAACTTTTAGAAAATTATACAAATTATCGTGGAGATGAAGCACTACAAGAATTGGTTTTAAAAATATATAAATTCATACAAAGTAGTCCATTTCCAATAAAATGGTTACAAGAAAAATTAGAATTATTAAAAATAGAAGATAAAGACATATCTCAAACAATATGGGGAAAACTTATAATCCAAACAGTAGAAGATGATATACAAGAAAGTATTATGCAACTTGAAACTGTTGAATCTAAAATGGCGTTATATCCTGAAATGACAAAGTTTTATCAAAAAATTTGTGAGGACTTAATAATTCTTAAAGACTTACAAAATTATAACTCATGGGATGAGCTATATATAAAATTATTAAATTTTAACTTTAGTAAATGGCCAGTTGACAAAAAAGTAACAAATGACTTAAAAGAAGATTCGAAAGAAATAAGGGACAAAGTAAAAAAACACATTAAAGAAAAAACTGCAAAGCTATTAAGTTGCTCACAAGAGCAAGCAGTAAAAGACTTGAAAATTATTACGCCAATATTAGAAAAACTTTCAAATTTGGTAACAGAGTTTACAAAAAACTTTGCAGAGAAAAAGAAAGAAAAAAATTGCATTGATTTTAATGATATTGAACACTTTGCATTAAAAATATTATTAGACGAAAACAATAACCCAACTGAAGTCGCAAAAAAATATAAAGAAAAATTTGAAGAAATTGCAATTGATGAGTATCAAGATAGTAACTTAGTACAAGAAGCTATATTAACAAGCATTTCCAAAGGCAACAATATTTTTATGGTAGGAGATGTTAAACAAAGTATATATAAATTTAGACAAGCAAGACCAGAGTTATTTTTACAAAAATATGATGAATACAAGAATAAAGAAGAAAAGACACAAGAAGATAATTTAAAAATACAGCTATTTCGTAATTTTAGAAGTAGGCAAAATATATTAAATATTACTAACCTAGTGTTTGAATCAATAATGAGTAAAGAATTAGGAGATATAAATTACAACGAAAATGAATACTTAAACTATGGAGCAAGTTACCCGGAACCAGAAGAAATAAAAAATTATGCAGGTATTGCTGAGTTAGATATTATAGATTTAAAAGAAGATGAATCAATTACAGCTTTTGAAGGTGAAGAAGACGAAGAGGAACAAGAAAGAGTTGAAGATGATGTGTTAGAGGCTAAGTTTGTAGCAAACAAAATACAAGAATTATTAAATAGTGATTATATGGTATTTGACAAAAAACTAGGCTACAGAAAAATTAGACCAAAAGATATTGTAATTTTACTAAGAGCAACATCAAATTTATCTCCAATATATGAAAAAGAAATATCTGATTTAGAGCTACCAGTATTTAGTGACACATCAGGTACATATTTAGATACAGTAGAAATACAAACAATATTATCAGTATTAAAAATTATTGATAACCCATTACAAGACATTCCACTTGTAGTAGTATTAAGGTCATCAATTTGCAATTTTACAGATAATGATTTAATTACAATAAGATTAACAGATAGAAATTGTAATTTTTATGAAGCTCTAATAAAAACAAGGCTAATATGTGATGGAGATTTAAAAAACAAAATAGAAAGCTTTTTAGAAAAGCTCGAAAAGTGGAAAAGCATATCACAATATATGCCTTTGGATGAATTTATATGGCAAATATATTTAGATACAGGTTATTACCAATATGTTGGACTACTTCCAAATGGAGCAATGAGACAAGCAAATCTTAAAACATTATTTGAAAAAGCTAAACAATATGAAAAAGCAAGTTTTAAAGGGTTATTCAATTTTATACAATTTATAGATAAACTAAAAAAACAGAATGGTGATTTAGCTTCAGCAAAACTTATTGGAGAAAATGAAGATGTAATTAGAATCATGAGTATTCACAAAAGTAAAGGACTAGAATTTCCAGTTGTGTTTTTGTGTAACTCTCATAAAAAGTTTAATATGCAAGACTTAAATGATATTATTTTATTACATCAAGATATTGGCTTTGGTCCAACAATTATGGATACAACTAAAAAAATTAAGTATTCTAGCATAGCCAAAGATGCAATTAAATTAAAAATGAAGCAGGAAACACTTTCAGAAGAACAAAGAATTTTGTATGTTGCATTAACAAGAGCAAAAGAAAAGCTATATATTACAGGAAGAAGTAAAGATTTTACTAAATATGTGCAAGATAAAAATAAAGTACTTGAAATGTATGAAAGTGAAAATATAAAACTAGATGCTAAACTTATGAAAAAAGCCAATTCATACTTAGATTGGATTATGTATGTGTATTTGTTTAATCAAGGAAGAACAATTACACTAAAAGGAGAACAATACAAATTAAGTGATATTATAACTTTAAATGTTAGTAATAAAAAAGACTTATTAAAAACTTTAGCAAAAGAAGAAGTAGTTGAGCAAATTGATTTAAAAGAAAAGATAGGACAAATATTAAAGAATAAATCAGATGAAGAAAATAAAAAATCAGAACAAGCATTAAAAGAATTACTGGAATGGAAATATGACTATATTGTAGACACAACACTTCCTACTAAATCATCTGTTACAAAAATTAAGCAAGAAAAAATCAAATTAGAAGAAATACTAAAAGGAATAGAAAGTGAAGAAGTAGAATACAAAAAATCATATACACCAAAATTCATGCAAGAAGATAAAAAAATATCAAATGCAGAAAAAGGCACTTTAGTACATTTATGTATTCAAAGATTAGATGAAAGAAAAGATTATGAGTTAAAAGATATTCAAAATATGATACTTAACTTAGTTGAAAAAGAAATAATTACACAAAATGAAGCAGATGCAATTGATGTAAATTTAATTTATCAATATACAAAATCACAATTATTTGAAGAATTAAGACAAGCAAAAGAAGTACACAAAGAGCAACCATTTTATATAAACATACCTGCAAAAGATGTTGTAAGTGAAGCGGAAAATTCAAAGAAAAACATTTTGGTACAAGGTATTATAGACTTATATTATATTGATAAAAACGATAATTTAGTGTTAATTGATTTTAAAACAGATTATATTTCAAATGAGCCAAATGCAAAAGAAAAAATACTTGAAAAATACAAAGTACAATTAGAAATATACAAAACAGCACTAGAACAAGCACTAGGCAGAAAAGTCAACAAAACAGCCATATGCCTAGTAAAAGACGAGTATTATTTGGAAATATTGTAGTTGTATATTACTAATGATAGAAATAATATAGTAAGAAATATTAAAAAAGGAGAAATAAAATAATATGAATGGCTTTGTACACTTACATATACACAGTGAATTTAGTTTACTAGATGGAGCAAATAGAATAAAAGACTTACCAGTAAGGGCAAAAGAATTAGGAATGAATGCTATAACAGACCATGGAGTAATGTTCGGAGCAATTGACTTTTATAAAGCATGTAAAGCAAATGACATTAAACCAATAATAGGTTGTGAAGTTTATGTTGCACCAAGAAATAGAAAAGATAAAGATCCTAATTTAGATGCTAGATATAGCCATTTAATATTATTAGCTAAAGATAATCAAGGATATAAGAACCTTGCAACTTTAGTTTCTTTGGGTTATACAGAAGGTTTTTATTATAAACCTAGAATAGACCATGAAATAATAGAAAAATATCATGAAGGAATAATATGCTTAAGTGCATGTTTAGCTGGTGAAGTAAACCAAGCAATACTTGCAAATGATATGGAAAAAGCAAAAGAGGTTGCATTATGGTACAAGTCTATATTTGGAGAGGACTATTACTTAGAAATTCAAAACAATGGAATAAAAGAACAAGTTTTAGCAAACCAAAAACTAATACAATTATCAAGAGAACTAGATATTCCGCTTGTAGCAACAAATGACGCTCACTATTTAAAAAGAGAAGATGCATATAACCATGAGGTTTTACTTTGTATACAAACTGGCAAACGCATGACAGACGAGGACAGAATGAAATTTGATACAGATGAGTTATATGTTAAATCACCAGAAGAGATGAGTGACTATTTTAAAAATGTACCAGAAGCGATTGAAAATACAGTGAAAATAGCAGAAAAATGTAATGTAGAATTTGAATTTGGACATACAATTTTGCCAAATTATGATGTACCACAAGAATTTGCAACTCACTATGATTATTTGGAAAAACTTACTTATGATGGACTAAAAAATAGATATGGAGAAAATCCAAGTAAAGAAATATTAGAAAGAGCAGAATATGAATTAAGTGTCATTAAAAAAATGGGATATGTAGACTATTTCTTAATTGTATGGGACTATATTCATTATGCCAAAACACATAATATACCAGTTGGACCAGGTAGAGGTTCTGGAGCAGGTTCGATAGTTGCATATAGTATTGAAATTACAGATATTGACCCTATTCAATATAACCTAATTTTTGAGCGTTTTTTAAATCCTGAAAGAATTAGTATGCCTGATTTTGACGTTGACTTCTGTTATGAAAAAAGAGATAAGGTTATAGAATACGTTGAGCAAAAATATGGTAAAGACCATGTTTCACAGATTATTACATTTGGAACAATGTCTGCTAGAATGGTTATTCGTGATGTTGCAAGAGTGCTAGATATGCCTTATGCAGAAGCAGACAAACTAGCTAAAATGATACCAAATGAAATACATATTACAATAAAAAAAGCTATGGAGCAAAACAAAGAATTAAAAGAACTTTACGATACAGACGAAGAAATTAAAAAAATGTTAAATATTGCCATGGCTTTAGAAGGAATGCCAAGACAAGCTTCAACACATGCTTGTGGTATAGTTATTACAAAAGAACCAGTAGTAAGCTATGTACCACTTTACGTAAGAGATGGAGCTATATCAACACAATATATAATGACAACACTAGAAGAACTTGGACTTTTAAAAATGGATTTTTTAGGACTAAGAACATTAACTGTTATTCAAGATACAATAGACTTGGTAAAACAAAATCAAGGAATAGATGTTAAGTTTGACGAAAAGATGAATGATCCTAAGGTATACAAACTATGGCAAAATGGAGAATCAGTTGGTATATTTCAATTTGAAAGTCAAGGAATGACAAACTTCATGAAGGAATTAAAACCAGACTGCTTGGAAGATATAATTGCCGGAGTTTCTTTATACAGACCTGGTCCAATGGATCAAATACCAAGATATATTGCAAATAAAAAAGATCCAGAACATGCAGTATATACACATCCAGCACTAAAACCAATTCTTGAAGTTACTTATGGCTGTATGGTTTACCAAGAACAAGTTATGCAAATAGTTAGAGACTTAGCTGGTTATTCATTAGGTAGAGCTGACTTAGTAAGAAGAGCCATGGGTAAGAAAAAGCTAGATGTAATGGCAAAGGAAAGAGAAATATTTATACATGGACAAACAGATGAAAATGGAAATATTGTTGTTCCTGGTTGCATTAGAGATGGTATAGATGAACAGTCTGCAAATAAAATATTTGACGAAATGGCTGAATTTGCTAAATATGCATTTAACAAGTCACATGCTGCAGCTTATGCTGTTGTATCATATAGAACAGCATATTTAAAAGCATATTATCCAACAGAATTTATGGCAGCAATGCTTAACAGCTTTTTAGGAAACTTGGATAAAGTACCAGGCTATATTGAAGAATGTAAAAGACTAGCAATTCAAATATTAAAACCAGATATAAATAAAAGCTATACAAGATTTACAGTTGATAAAAATCAAATTCGTTTTGGCCTTGGAAGCATTAAAAATGTTGGAACAGCTGCTGTTGACGAAATAGTAGAAGAAAGAACAAAACATGGAGAATTTAAAGATTTTAGCGATTTCTGTGAAAGAATAAAAGAAACAACAGTTAATAAAAAATGTATTGAAAGTTTAATAAAAGCAGGAGCTTTTGATGAACTAGGACAAACAAGAAAGACTTTGATGTTATCTTATGAAAATATTATTGATACAATAAGCAACGATAAAAAAGGATTTGATGGTCAGGTTTCAATGTTTGACTTAGGGGGAGAAACTCAAAATGAAGAAATAAAATACAATTATATAATAGAATCTGAATATGACGAAAAAGAAAAACTTTCAATGGAAAAAGAAATGCTAGGAATATATATTTCAGGACATCCACTAGAAAAATTGAGAACACAAATTGAAGCAAAAACTACTATAAATAGCTTGAAATTAAGAGAATTATCAGAACCAAGTGAAATAGAAGAAGATGAGAAAGTTACAGAATATCAAGACGGACAGAATGTAATATATGCAGGAATAGTAACAAGCGTTAAAAAGAAATATACTAAAAACAATACAATTATGGCATTTGTTACAATTGAAGATTTATATGGTGCAACTGAATTTATAGTTTTTGATAGTTGCTATAGACAATGTTCTGATATATTAGTAAATGATAATATTGTTGAAGTAGAAGGTAGGCTAAGTATTAGAGAAGATGAAGAACCTAAAATTGTAGCTAGAACAATAAAAGAATTTGCAGAAATCAAGAAAAAGGCATTTGAATTAAATGTTACAAATCTTAACGAAGAAACTAAAGAAAAACTTAAAGGAGCAATTCACTTCTTTAATGGAGAAAGAAGTAATATGCAAATGCAAATAAAAAACGGAGAAAAACTTGATAAAGCAGGTGGAATTTATATGACACCAGAAATTTTAAAACAATTTCAAGAGCTAGTCGGAGAAGAAAATGCTCAAATAGTAACCGTATAACAAATATGTCGAATTTTGACATACGATTTTACTTGCAAAATGCAATTAAGTATAGTATAACGATACTAACTTAGTTGCATTTTTTGAGTGCAGTAAAATCTAATAAATTTACATATGCAATGCAATAATTATTTTCAAAACAATGTTTAAATTATTTTTAATCTAGAGTTTCTAATTACTTAACTTTTATTTCATACAATTATTTTGAATCAATACTGTTTAAAATCAATGTTATCTAAAATCTTCAATATTATTTTAAATGTTATTAACTCTATAAAAATTAAAATCTTAAAATTTCCACAAACAAAGAAAATATAAATTAGCAAGAAAGAGAGATGTATTTTTGTGCAAAAATGTAACTAAAATACAAATTTAAAGGAGAATTTATATATGGAACAACAAAAACAAAACAAAAAAATCAAGAGATATCCACCAAAGATGGATATAATATTCCAAGCAATATTTGGAGAAGTAGGAAGTGAAAATATAACAAAAGATTTTCTAGAAAAAATATTAAAAAGGAAAATAGAAAAAATATCACTAGACAAAAATCCAATATTAAGAAGAGAACTAAAAGACGATAAATTAGGAGTACTTGATATAATAACAGAACTAGACGGAAAAGAAAAATGTAATATTGAGATGCAGTTAATAGACAAGAATAATATTATTGAAAGAATGTTATATTACTGGTCTAAAATGTATACAAGACAAATCAAAGCAGGAGACGATTACAATAAAT